>Ga0070695_100000069_pt1 | contig 41001 bp, 58 predicted proteins | sample KBSK1252metaG_FD_65471 | JGI IMG/M metagenome (GOLD analysis project Ga0070695, IMG submission 65471) | Corn, switchgrass and miscanthus rhizosphere microbial communities from Kellogg Biological Station, Michigan, USA - KBS K1-25-2 metaG | ecosystem: Host-associated > Plants > Roots >...
ACACCTGACCGAGGCAGTCTTAAAGGAAGCACCTACTCACTAGAAGGAGGAGTAGTGTCTAGTCGGATACCCATAGACCCCGTGGAGCTGAAAGAACTCTACGTGGGTCAGGGTATGACAATAAATGAGGTGGCGGGAGCGCTAGGCGTCTCCTATTCCACCGCACGAAAGAACCTTATTCGGGAAGGGATCCAGGTGAGACCTTCCGGCTTTCAGGCTATCCAGGTCAGAAGGTCGAAGGAGTGGGCGAAGCATGACCCGTACGTCATCTGGCTTAGGGAGGGTCTCTTACTCTCCTTCGGCCAGATGGAAAAGTTCCTAGGCTGTTCCAAGAACTGTGCCACTCACGCCTATCGTAGGGCTGTGCAGAGGCGTACAGAGAGGGAGGAAGCCGAATTCCTCCGCAGGGTCATCGACATGGAAATGGGTTAGGAAGGATTAGCTTCTAGCACTTTGGTGTGGCTCACCTTCGGGTGAGCCTATCCATGGATCTAGAAAAGGGAGAGAACAATGATTAAGCAGGCTAAGACTGACGCACGGGCGACCAACGCCGTATGCCGGAACCTTCAAAAGGACCACCCGGAAAAGAGCCTCTGGATTGTCGGGGACACTCTTCCTCGTGATTCCTTGGAGAGTTTCACGAAAGCCGCGAAAGGGTGGCTGAGAGACAGGTCCGAATTGGCCGCCTCCACCCTGGAGAAGGCCGACTGGGCGGACGTCTACGGGTACTTCTTCATGATGAATGAGAGGAAGCCCAAGGAGAAGACCCAGGAAGCCCCCCAGGAGGCCCCAGAATCCACGGAGAAGCCCGCAGAGGCTAAGGAGGTACCCCAACCTAGGTCGCTCATTGAAAGGCTCCTAGACGGCAAATCAGTGCCTTACAGGGCCATAAGAGAAACTGTAGGCGGTATTACCGTACTCAAGTTTGAGATCGGTGGGAAGATCTTCAACGTTTCCGAGACGGTAGAAAAGTATCTGGAGGGGAAGAAATGACCATTCTTATCGTCGGGACTATCATCGAGATAGCCGTGACCATCCACGCGGTATACGTGGTCTGGTAGGGACGGAGATGCCAGGCTGTACAACGTGCGGATGTAATCAGAAGCATCGGGAGCCAGACGAGTGGGACCGTTCACGCTGGCTCCTCGTGGCAGCGGGGAGGGACCTTAGCCATTCCCTTAGATGGGGATGGAGTAAGGCGATATTCGTGCCTCTCATGTACCTCCCGGCAGTGACCATGATCCTGGGTATCTCCTGGATCCTGCTTACTGTGGCTACGCCACTCGCCTATCTCGCCTATGGGGTTATTACCCTCAGGGTCGTATGGAGGCTCCTGGGTAATGTCGCCCTGCGATTATGCGCCAGGCAGGTGACAATGCTCGGGTGTTGCTGGTTCTTCTACCGTGGGGGAAGGAGAGGCAGTAAGGAGCTGATAGAGGCGCAGATGGAAAGGCACCTGGAATGGATAAGGGAGGAGAATCTACAGAGGCACATGGACCTGGTGAAGGTCCTTATAGGGAGGGGGGTTCAGCCTTTACCAGACGGGTGGAAATTCCTATCAGAGCTAGGAGATACAGCGTATGGCTAAGGTCACACCGACAGAGGCGGAACAACGCCTGACCGAGCTCATCCGGGAGGCTAATGGCACTCTCAAGGCCCTTCAGAAGATGAAGGACACCATAGAAAGGGAGCTGCTCTCGAAGAGAGTGGAAGAGCTGATAGACAGGGTTGTTCTTTCCGCGCTAGACCCCAAACTTGCGGCATACACTGGGGAAGTCCTCGAATTCGTGACACTGACGAAAGAGGCGATAGTGGAGGACCTAGAGGCGTCTATCAAGAAGCATTCGTTGAGGCTCATGAGGGCGCTCAATAGGAGCGATAACCCTGGGGAGGTTATAGAAACGCTCCTATTCCTTAAGGGCGTAGGCAGGCAGTAGGTAGCCTGTATTAGGAAGGGAGAAATGAAGCTAGGCGAAAGAGTATTCGTATACCTGCTCATATACTATGCCCAGGTAGGGCCGGTAATGTACCTAGCCCAGTCCATGCCGTGGCGTACGGCCATATGTATCGCGTTTACTTTCGCGCTCTCAGGGTGGCAAGCCGTTTCACTAGGCAGGTGGCTGTTCAACCTTGAGGGAGGTGAATGAATGAAATGGTTTAGACGGGCACTTGACCTGCTCTGGGTCCTGGTCATCGGCAGCCAGATCGCAATAGGGGTAACGACGTCCCAATGGGATAGGGTTGCGCCTAGCCTGGTTCTAGTCCTGTCTACTGCCTACCTTTTGGCGGTAGGCCACCGCCTGGACAGGGAAAGGGAGGAGGCCAAGAAAGAGCGCATGGCTAGCTCTCTGGCATATCTGGACAGGATAGAAAGCGTCCTGAGACTGATCGAAGACGAGAAAAAGAAAGACCGGTAATGGTCAGGAAATACGATTACGACATTCTCAAAAGGCTCTGGGATAAGGACAACGCCCTGTCCGGCGATCTCTCCAGGTGGGCCAGCCTGTACAATAAGGAGGACTTGCCGTATAGGCGGGACAGGTGGGGCGGCATGTCCAGGAACGAGCTGGATGCGAATAAGCTCCGCAGCCTTCTCAAGAACCAGTGGCGGACAATAGGCGTCCCTAATCCGGGGGCAGGACCCTCCCCGGAAACGAGGGAGCACAACCACGAGCTCATTAAGCAGATCTTCCTTGAGGACCCTACAAGGCCCCATGCGGAAGCGGCCCGAGAGTACTTCCAGCGGTCGGGAAGGATGATCTCCGACAAGTGGCTGGGGATCCTCGTGAGGAACAACCGAGAGGAGTGGCTCAAGGATGCCGCACTTCGGGATGCACTGGCAGAACCCGACCCAACAGCGGATGACGAGGGGGAAGATATTAGATCCTTACTCGAATGGCTATGTTCAGAAGAAGAAGAAGGGGAAGAAGGTCAAGCGTAAGAAGAAGAAGTAGCTTCATGGTTGTAGTTGCCTCCCAATCGGGGTGGGGGGCTTCTAGGGCCATGAATCAGAAGGGAGGGAAGATGAAAAGCGTAGTGTTGAAAGACAATAACACCGTGAAGAATGTGAAAGAGCTACTGCGAAAGGAGCTAGAGGAAGGGAAGGTTACCCTAAATTCTAAGATTCTCATTTTCCCTATGGCTGATCCCTCGGGGTACCTCTCCGGGTTAGTGAACGGCATCCCCGTGGGTACGCCAGGCCGTAATGCTCTTCTGACGGTACTGAGGAAATTGAATGCGATGTGAGGCTTCACTTGGAGCCCCAACCGTGATACAGTCAGGCATCCTTAAGGGAGGTGGTCGTGGATTACTCCAGAAGAATCAAGCCAGGTGTAACGCCAGATGGCATGGTGGAGATCCGGCTATCGGGGGAGTTCGGGAAGTTAACAGTGTACCCGGATGAATGGGAGGCATTTGTCCGGGAGGTGAAGAAAGGGAAATGGGATGACCTTAGTCAGTCATCGTAAGCCCAAGGAGGCTCTCATTACTCGGATCAAGAAGAGGCTTCACCTAGTCTCCCCCGCCCCTAGGGAAGTCAAGTACGTGGCCGTGGTAGAGGACCTGTACACGCGCAAGCAGCACACGATAGAGGTGATGGTGAGGGAAGGGTATGAAGCCCAGGACGCACTATCCCTCGCCAAGGAGACGGTTCGGCTGGTAGAGAGGCATGTGAAGGAACATGCGTTCGACCTGCTGAAGTACTACCCCTCCGTCCCCTAGAGGCCCCATATACCGCTACCACCGGCCACTGCCTCCAGACTATTGTTTGATTCGTCACCAAACAGATGGAGTAGGCCGGTGGTAGTCAAAGTCCTATAGCTTAAATGGCAAAGCATAGATAAGGTTGTGTTCCGACATCTCGGATTCTCTCCCTGTTAACTGTCGCGCGGCAAACTCTAAGGATGCAGGTTCGACCCCTGCTAGGACTACGCAAGGAAAACACAAGGGAGCCAGCATGGCACAAATCACAGTAAACGCCTGTGACGTCCATCACAAGAAATTCAGCAAGATTGAGGAAGGGGAAGACTATGTGGTCTCCCTCCAAATGCCAGGAGAGGAAGACTCGGTAACCTACGCCATTACTCTTGGGAAACCTGAGACAGGCTGCAAGGACCGGGAGCTTATCGGGAAGGTGAAAGCCCTTCTGGAGGAGTGCGGGACGAGGATTACCGGTGGCCCATGGAAGGTGGTGGACCAGCCCGATAAGGCTGAGATCCTCCCCGACCCTGAATCGCCTGCCATAGATCCTCCCCCTCCTGCCCCTGCACCTCCCGCCCCTACTCCTGTATTAGTTGCGGGGAGTATCAGGACGAAGCAGCTTTTCGATCTGATAGAGCGGACCCGGATAGCTCAGGGAATCTCCGCAGGAGACCTATCGGAGAAGGCCGACGTATCCCGTCCCACCATCACCAAGTGGCGTCACGGGAACGGGGTCCCCAAGCACGCGCACGTGCTGCGGATAACCGAGGTTCTCGACCTGGACAGGAAGAAGGTTAGGGAGCTCACGGGACTGGACGTCCCCGAGGCTGACCCCGTCCCTCCCGTAAAGGAGGAGCCCCCTGCCGTCGTCTGGAATGACGGAGGATTAGAGGGCTTCATTAGCCAGGAGGCCGAGAAGGAGGTGACGCCTTCCGGCAGTCCGCTCGCCGTGAAAGCCCCCGAATGGGTCCAAGGGGTTACGGCCAAGTGCAAGGAGGAGACCGAGGAGAGAGACCCTCTCAACTTCCCCATTCTCTGCGGTGCCGTGGTGGACAGGGCGCACATGACCACCCACGCGAGAAGGGCTCACGGCTACGACCACGCCGCTCAATGTGTATGGGAGTTGGTCGGTATGCCTGAGGGTACCGAGGCGCACATCTGCGATTGCGGGCTGCCATTCCCTACCCTCAATTCCATGGTCCGGCACCAGCACGGGCACTGCCACGCGGACGGGAAGACGGTAGTAGTGGGGGCTGGTGGTCGTGCCCCAAAAGCCGTTAAGCCTACCAGGAAGGTACACATGGTAGGCCATGTATACGGGAACAATCCCGCTACAGGCGAGGTGTCCCACAACTTCAATTGAAGGAACGACTAAAGCCCCTCCCTCTTCCCCAGGGAGGGGCTTTTTTTATGCCCAAATACAGGAAGGAACCCCCTAGGTCGTTCCAGTACCTAGGGGGCTACCCTCCCTCACACGCTCACTCACATCCACCTGGCTTCCACGTCAGGCAGACCCTCCTGGGGGCTTGCAGGCTCCCGAGGAGAGGAGCAATGCAATGATCTCATACAGATGAATTGAAGTTCAACCCGTCCAGGGGATCCGCCTCATTAGCCAGGTCTTCTAGCGGGGTTCCTGTCTTGTCATTCACATTACCGTCAATGTATTCCATTTGTCCTCCTTATGCTGCCTTGGCCACTTCTGGCCCCCGGTAGGGGGATGGACCCCCCAGCGCCTTCTGTAACGCTCTCAGGGCTGTCTCTGTACGGTGCCGTACCTGGTCCCCAGTAGCCCCTAGAACCTCTGTGAGCCGGTCGTGATGCCAGCCGACCAGATCCTTAACCTCTGACTGTGAGAGGCCTGCAACGCCGTCGTCAGACAGGTGAACGAGGGGACCGTACCTGACCTCTAGCCTCTGCCGGTAGTGGTAGGGAATCTTGGCGAGCCCCTTCTGTACGTCCAGGATGGACGCCAGGTAGTTACCGTATTCCGCCCCGTCCGACTTCTGGTGCCTTACCGAGTCTGAGGTGCCAATGGGGGCGTGCTCTTCAATGCCAACCTGATAGTAGATGACTACGAGTTCTTCAAGGTGCCTCACCCCGTAGAAGGCTTCATCATCAGGACTATAGCCCTCCTTTCTGGCCTTTTCCCTACGGCAATACCTTTCGCCTGCCCAGTTCATGGAGGATCGGGCTTGCTTGAGCTGAGAGAAATATTCCTCCTCGTCTTCAAGGTCTGCGAATGAGCCGTCAATGCCTTGAGTGAGACACCAGAGAAGGATCTCTTGAGTAACGTCATCACGGTCTTGATTCCATCTCTTGCTCAGCCTAAAGGCTATACTTCTGGCTAGGTCATGAATGATAGGCCTAGGGGTTACTGTCAAAGGTCTCCTCTCCGTCAATCCCCTCTGGGGAAACTGTCTGGTCGAATGGTAGGGGCGGTTGGTAGTAGCCTGTATGGTCTACCACCTCAACCTCTGTTCTTTCCTCACCTATGTGGATGACGAACCTTGTCATTGCTCCTCCTTAATGTATGACATAGGCGTGATCCTCGCAGAGGTGGCCGGTCATGAATGTTATCGCCTCATTGAGGTCTCTAACCTCCAGGGAGGAAAGGCAGGGGTCGTGGTAGATGAATGTCTGGTAGCCTTTCTTCCCTTCCCCTTGAACGAACCTGTAATCCAGGAGGCAGAACCTACCCGAGTAGTCCGCTAAGGCAGTCCGGTCCATTGGCTCTCCATCCTTATGCGGCGAGGTGATAAGCAAGCGCATCTGGGTCGAGTCCAGCTCTTTTAAAGAGTCCTTCAGCGCTTTCTGTAAGGTACGTGTCTGTGACGTCATGATCTTCGGGGAGACTAACCAGACGAGCACGAGGTAACGTTCCTTGAATTTTCTTAGCCAGCTCGTGACCATAGTTCCTCTCCTTGGAACTGTCATTGTCCGCAAAGACCAATGGCCGCTTGTGCTTCCTCAAGAGAACGGGCCACCAAGGGTGAGATTTCCAGGCGTCTACCCCAGGTATCCCAACACTCGGAATGCCAACCTGGTGCAAAATGATGGCATCTAATTCTCCCTCGGCAATACCAATGTACGAGGATGGAACATCCACATCCGCAGTATTGAACAACCACTGCTGGCCGTCGCTTAGATACTTGGAACATCCCACCTCCTTACATACATGGTCTTTGATGCACCGGAACTTCAGAGCTACCGTGGCGCATTTCTTAATGTAGGGTATGCATAGTCTTCCAGCCATCATCTCGTGGCCCTGAATTGGTTCTGCCACTACGCCCAGCCGAAAGGTCTCTACCGAGGTTGTATTGATGCCTCGCCCAGCCAGGTAGGAAAGACCCTCCACCGTCATCTGCTTGTGATAGATCCAGGAAGCTTCCTCCCAGCCTTTCGCCAGCTCTAGATCTAGCTTCTGAATCAGAGGCCCCTTTCTCTATCTCCTTCTGCACTATCAGAGTGAACGTGTTGCCGCGCTTGCCGCACGCCTGGCACAACCAAACCCCTTTATCGAGGTTTGCTGAGAATGACGGGTGGCTATCGGGGTGGTCCTCAAAGGGACAGGTGGTCATAACCTCTCCCCAGGAGGACCTAACGTGAACCCCGTAGCCTTCTAGGACGGCTAGGAGGGACATCTAGAGCACGGCGTCATCTGGGTCGTATGAATCGGTAGCCGTGAGGTAGACGGAGTTCTGCTTGCTGGCAAGCCCCTCATAGGCAGCCTTGTAGAGGTCCCGCTCTCGCCGAAACGTCGTGCACCGCTCCTCGTATGACCTCACCTGTCCGGCGAGCATCTCGTTATTCCTCGTAAGCCGGTGGAGCTCCCGCTTGATAGCCTTACCCACCGACGCCTGCACTTCCTTGTCTTGTCCTGTCACAGGTCTGCAATCACTTTCCCGAAGAGGTTCTCTACGTCTTCTTGCCTTGTACGCCAATCGTCATTCCATAGGGGGACGTTTCCTCTCCACTCAGGATGGATTTCCTTTAGCTTTTCCGAGAGGGCTGTCGTAGCCCTATGCTCTCTCTCTATCGGGTAATGCCAGCGGCCATCCCGGGCGCTGCCATCAGAGAGGATCCTCTTCGTGTATATGCGTAGGCTCTTGCCTACAGCGCCTAAGGCACACACCTGACCTTTGTCGTTCATGAAGCTACCCTGACACCACCCGGCCGTACGAAGGGTTGCTAGGGCTGCCTCCAGATCCTCCCTTAGTTGCTCTCTATCCTCGTCAGGCATCTATCTTCTCCCTCAGACCTTGAATAGCCATGTCATAGGCGATGAGAACGGTTTCCCTATCATTTGCGTATACGTCGTTCAGCCAGAAGATATTCGCATGGCTGAAGTCCCCTATCTTCCTGGCTGCCTCGTCTAAGGCAGCTAACGCCTCCTTGTATACGGCCTCGAATTGGGAGAGAGTGAACCCTCCTATGCCGTCCTTCTCTGGCCAGAAGAACGCACCATATTTGAGTGCCCCCACGGCACAGTAATATTCCATGCCGCTATCCACCCGGACTTCCTTGTACCTTGTCCACCCGTGGGTGGCGAGGAACTGCCTGCCGAGAATGAGAGCGTCAAGCGCTGACTGGCACACGGGTCCCCTCCTTCTCCTTGATGCGCCGGATGGTCTCCTGCCAGAGCTCGTCTACCTCTTCCCTAGTTCTGCCGTCCGCGTCATTCCAGTCCACGAGTACCGGAAAGGCAAACCCCATATTGACGAGGGTCGTTTCCAGCTCCTTGCGAACCTGCTCGTAGTGGGGTGACCGATGCTCGTGCGGGCCGAAGAAATGGTTGTAGTTTTCGCAGTTCTCTACCGGCTGTGCGTCGTAATAGAAGGCGACACCCTCCGAGCAGTAGGAGTTCACCCCTGCCTCTTTCCAGACCATCGTTCCTTGAATCCATCCATTGGCCTTGAAGAACTCATACGCCTTCTGCACTTCGCCAAGGAGAGACATTCTTCTTCCTTTCTGGTTCTATAACCGTGGGATCTTTGAGGTACGTCATTGCGTCACGCAGCGTCAGCTTCCCTGAGAAGTCCTCCCTCACTATCCCTACTCGCGCTCCGGCGAACCTGTACTTGCCATCCCTCAACTCCCAGCAGAGAAAGAAGGGTATGCACTGCTCCCTCGACATCCTCATTACTAGGGATGTGGAGTCCGTCCACCCGTTCTCCTCCGCCAGGCGGAGTACTTTCAACAGGTTGTTTGGTAGGGGACCTTCTAGGTGTTCTTTGAATACCTCCCAGCCCGGCACGTTTCACCAGCCCTAAGAAGTCGTCCTGATACATGAAAACAAGCCATTGGCCTACCTGCTCTGGTCCGAGGCCATTCGGTCTCATCACCACCAGGGGGATGTCACCTTGAGAGTTACGGGAAGCCTGCCTAATCCAGGCCCCAGGATTGAACTGGCTCCTCGCCTTCACCTCTACAGCGAAAGGCCCGGTCTCTAGAAGGTCCCTGCCTGGAAGAGAGGAGGCGACCACCCTGCACTGTGGGTATACGGTCTTCCATTTCTTCCAGGCGAGGATCTCTGTCTGCCTCCCTCTGTCGGTCCTACTCTTCCTTTGCGTCAATCAGTACTCTTCCCTCCTTATGCTGGCAGTCGCACCAGTTACCTCCCGGGCACAGGTCGTGCCTAACCCGCCTGGAGTTAAGGTCTGTATAGCTGCATGCCGTGCAGATCACAGAGCCTCCCTAAGAGCTCTCGTCGAGTACCCGCAATCCTCCGGGCACCAGATCTCATCGGTGATGAGGGAGAGCCAGAGAGGGACATCGCAGCTTGGGCATTTGTCCGGCAGGACATCGATGTATTGGGTGTCAGGCATCAGTCCTCCTTGACCTGCCTGGAAAGCCAATCCTCCCTAGGGGGAGCTACCGTCCAGGTTCTAGGTCTCTTTGGAGCTTCAGGAATAGGCTCAGAGATGATCTGCCTAGCCTCATCGTAATTAAGGCTTTGAAAGGACCGACCACTAGGGTCAGACTTACCGTGCCGGTTCTTGATAGCACAGTAAAGCAGTGATCCTTCTCTTTTCGCGAATGAGAGAATAGTAGCGGGGAGTTCACTAACCTGCCCCTTAATGCTGGTGAGAGGCGCGGGATAGGAAAGGTCTAGCCCGCCAAGGTTGATGTGGTGCAGAAGGAGGACAACAATGCCCAGCTCTGTGGCGATGTAGTGGAACGCCTGGGAGAGATCCCGGAAACCGGCCCACTCATTCTCTTGACCAGAGTTCATGTTCATCAGGTTGTCCACCACCATCAATTGCGATGGGATGCCGTGGATTTCCTGAAAAGCCATCTGGAGTTTAGCGATCTCTTCAGGAGTAGGTCTAGACGGGTAATCCACGTAAAGGTGGTCTACTCCCTGTAATACTGAAGAGTACCTATCTGCACCGGCTTCCGTCAATATATCGGCGGATACTTTTTCCGTGGTGTCGCCGGTCAATATCGCACAGACGCGATTAGCGACCAGGCGGGGACCCATATCCATGCTGATATAAAGAGTCGGCACCTTGGCGGCCAAGGCGTAGTTGAGGGCAGCAGTGCTCTTCCCTGCCCCCGGAGGACCAACCCATTGAACAAGGTCACCCGGATAGAACCGGATCCCCGCCCTGTCAAATGTTGGCCACACGGAAGGAAGAGCACTGCCATCCGCACTATCCCCCTCTAGTGAGCGGAATAGTTTGTACATTACCGCTTAGGCCAGGGTTTCCCGGTCTTGGCGTCGATAGGCTGGCACTTAGTGGGATCGTTCTGCGGAGCTGGGCACATCCATGCAGCCCACTTGCCGGGCGGGTTGCTCTCCTTGTACACCAACCGGCCGTGGTCGCAGATCCTGCCCGTAGCCGAGTATTCCTCTACCTTTTCCGCCCCCAGCTCCTTTTGAAGAAGGTCCATCGCCTCTCCATCGGCAGGGGCAGAGAACAGGGTACCGAGGTCCTTGATCTTAGAAACGATCTGTTCTACCTTGGCAGCCTCTTCGGCGAACTCCTCAGCGTCCTTCCCTCGCACGTTGTACATGTGCCGGAACTGCGGCTGTGCCAGTGTCCCGAACTGGAAAGAAGCCTGATGCGTCCATTCGTCTGTTGTACTCAATAGACCCCCGTCTACTCGTATTCTGTTTGATCGATGAACTCAGAGAGATCTATATAGTCTCCCAGGTTCGTAAAAAGCCTTCTCCTGTAGGCCTTACCTCCGTCTACTGCCACTGTCTTACAGGAGCAGTACTTGAAGTCATGCCTATGAAAGGACTCTATGACCTCATCACAACGCGTGCACTGGATAGCATTCCTGGTAATCACGCTGCCCAGTTGCGCCTGTTCATCTTCTCTAGCGGTCCGAAGACCATGGCAGGATGAAGCCTTCTCCAATCAGCCACCCCTTTGGCTGATAGGAACGCCTGCCAGTTTCTCTCACTGCTACTCCCGTCAGCATTGAGATAGAACCACCAAGACAAAGGCCGAAGATGTAGCACCCCTACCGAGAAGATGGTAGGCACCACGATCTCTTCACCTTCAGGTGTAAGAATGAACTCTGCCCTAGAGAGGGCTTCCACCTGGATGAGGTGCTCCGGGTAAACCCCATTACCCGTCTTGTAGTCAATCAGAACGCACCCCTTGTGAGGGTCTGCAGCGATAAGGTCTGCTGTCCCCGCGTACCCTATCGTTCTGTTGACTACGGTTACTTCCGTGAACAGAGGCTCATACTGGGAGACTTCAAAGAAATCCTCTAGCTGCCTCATATGTTTCAGGTTCTTACCGTCTGGCTTCCCTTTGACATAAGTTTCCGCAGAGTCGTGTACGCCATCTCCCCTCTCTGCTGCCTCACCTGAAGTCCTTTCATGGGCGGTAGAGATGAGCTGTATAGCCGTTGCCTCATCTGCTTCCTGTAGCCACGATAGGTTCTTCCAGGCATACTTCGCCGCCTCCTTAGCAGCCCAACCCACGAGGTTAGGCTTAGGTATCCCCCTATCGAGAATGGTAGTAACTGAATACCATTCCTCACCCGTCTTAGGATGCCTGTAAACCCTCCCATGATCCGTCTGAATAGCAAGAGCCGGTTTCGTCAGTGTATTCGTCCTCCTCGTACCACCACTGTTGGTAGGTCCATAGACCCCTGCACGAGGAGCAGAACCTTACCTTTCTCCGAGAGGGTCTAGGGGCTAGCCCTACCTCTCCTGGCCCTACCTGCCCGCAATGGGAGCAGGATGTTACTAGCCTAAGCAGTCGCGTACTCCTGTCGCTTGATGTACGGGTTCTCCTGCTGGGAGGTAACCCATTCCTCCAATCTGGCTATCTGCTCCGGTGTGTAGTCATCCTGGGGAGTGAGTTCCCAGGATTCCCAGAAGAGGGAGATGCCTTTCTTCAGCCCGTCAAGGGCCACCTCTTGGGCTTGAGAGAGGGAACCGAGGAGCATGTACATGTTCAGGACGGATACCGGAGTGATGGCCTGAGGAATCCCAAGGAGTTCCGCGTAAGCCTCCCGAGGAAAGGCCGCCTGAACCTGGAAGGTATTGAACACCTTCGGCAGGATAGGCCAGAGAAGGTCTGCCCTCTGCTCAGGAGTAGACCAGAGAAGGCCGGTGTCGTTTACCTTGACGACCAGGTTCCGAATGTCCTCGTTCACCGTAGGAACCCATTCCGTGGGAAGACTGGTCTCCTTGTGCAGCTCTCCGGTCATTACCGCGAGGAGTTCCATCGCGCATAGTCCGAGTTGGCCTGCTCCACCCCCGTGGATAAGCCTTACCGGGCATGCGTATTGAGTCTCAAAGGTGAGCATGATTTACCTCCCGTTTGCCCTGCTTTGAGCTGATGTAGATACTCTACTCCTCTGCTGTCCCGTTCTCAACGAAGAATCTACCCTTCCTTGAGCTTTTCTTGAAGAAACCTTGACAGCCTGAGAGCCTCGGAGAGCCCCCGAAGGGGCTGGGGGTACACCAAGTACCCGTCAAGGGCTGTGAGTGCCCCTGCGGGGATCTGAGAGCCTTCTAGGGGCATCCTCGTGGATGCTGGGGATGCCGGTCTGTGTTGGGCTGCTGGGTAGGCAGCCCCGAGGTACCTCTCCTAGATACCTACTAGGTAGGTAGGCATTCCTAGGAATACCTAAATAGGTAATAAAAGAAGATAGGGACCTCCAAATAAAAGGAGGTCCCTATAGGTAATACCTTTAAACCTAAGAATAGGTAGTACTCCTATAGGTACCTAGTAGGTACCTACTATGGAAGTACTTATATATATAAATAATAGTATTAATAATACGCGCGCATGCGCGAGTACCATACCTTGGCAGGGCTGTCAACCCACTGCCAGGGATGTACCCGTTGCCCGCGTTGTCCATAGTGGCAGAGGGTAGTCCTGTAACGGGGGTTGCGCAAGGGGGAGATATATGCTTAGCTTCGTGTTTGTGCAGGTGGGAGGACATACCATACATCTCTAGAGACACATTTCGTCCTAAAGATATACGGTTTGTCCCTTTCTCTGGTAACCTAGAGTCACAGAAAGGGAGTAGTAAGCATGTCGGAGATGCAGGAAGTCGTAACTTTGGAAGAGGTCATCGTTAGGTACGAGGCCTACAAGATCTCGTACAAGCTCTGGAAGACCGAACACTCAATCAAGAACAACCGCCACGCTCTCGCGCGCTTCGCTGGGAAGGTCAGGGAGATCTACGGCACCCAGCCGGACATTCGCATGACGGAGAGCCCGCTCATTCTCGCAGCCATCGAGAGGCTTTGGCCTGACACCGGCAAGACCTGTACTCACAAGGTAATGACGGGGAGAATCCGAGCCTTCTTCAACTGGGCGGTTAAGCAGGGATACTGCCTGCCGGACAAGGTCATCGGGATTACCAGCTACCGGCCCGAAATGCCTGACCTGGACAAGACCTATGCCACGGAAGATGAAGTAGAGAGAATTCTCACCACCTTGAAGGAGGATGGGAACCATCGTGACGCCTACTGGGCTTTCCTCACTTTCCTCTTCATGCGGAGAGGGAGCGAGATGGGAAAGATCATGGTCGGAGATATTAATCTCACCCCTCAGGACGGGGCTCCCTACGGGGAGTACTGGTATGTGGAGGGGAAGACCCATCGTGGCAGGCAGAGGCTGGTTCTCAGAAAGCGCGGCGCGGAACTCCTCAAGGAATACTTCGCTTGGTACAAAGAGCAGATTGGCAGGGAATTAGAGGAAGACGACTTCCTTTTCCCTGGGCGTACTCCAGGTGCGCCAGCAAAGAAGGGGCAGAAGAGGGAAATGAGGCCCGACCCTAAGGTCCCCGTGATCTGCCATTCCCCTGTGTACTCTAACGCGCTCAAAAGGATTGACGCCTACGAACCGGGCAAGGCTGGGCACTCGTTCCGCAGAGGGGGGATGAGTACCGCCTATGCATACCTGGAAGAGGCAGGGTATGCCGACCCTATCGCGCTGCTTATGCCTCAGACGAGACACAAGAGCCGGGATGCTGCGCTGGGCTATATCGACAAGGACCAGGTGAGGGAGGCGAGTAACCGGGCTCTGCTCGACCTGGACGCCAGGCAGGAGGGATCTATACAAGACCTACAGAAAAAGAGGGTAGTGAACGTCAGTCAGGAATCCGAGTCGGAAGAGGCGTCTAACGTCGTCTCATTTGAGGCATTGCGGCGGAGACGGGCGATAGGCTAGGTTTGACCTTGTTCGGAGCAGACGGGTCCCCCCAGGTCCACACCTAGGGAGCTCCGGACAACCAGGGGTATCCCCCTCCCTGTAAGGCCTTCCGCAGAGGCACGAGGGGAGGGGGTAAGTACAGACTTGGGAGGTAGGGATCACTAGGCTCTGTCTCCCTGCTAGAAGTGGAGGGCGGTACCCCCCATGCCCTTCCGTCCTCCATGTAGAGTTCCTGCCAGCGGGCCGATATGCTGGGAGGATCTGAGCGTCTAGGTACCCCAGACTCTCTAGACGCAAAAAGGTAGCCCCCCCGAGGATCGTTCGGGGGGGCTTTCCTATGTCTGCTACAGGTTGGGGAGGGTAAGCTTCATTCCCGGCTGAATGAGAGCCGGGTCCCTGCCTATCACTTTCAGGTTGGCCTTGTAGATGTCTCTCCACTTGGAATAGTCAGAGTAGGTGTGGAAGGCAATGGACACGAGAGAGTCCCCCTTCTGGACGGTATACACCTTGGGGATAGAGGCGTTCGGGTAGGCGGGATATCCGTACCCGAGGATAACCCCAGGGTTCCTTTCTACTCTCTCCACTCTGTCACCCCTATTCCCTTCAATGGTGATAATCCTGTTTCCCTTAAAGGATTCCACGATACCCACATGGTCTGCTTGGCCGTCCTTATTCCAGTCGAAGAAGACAATGGCACCGACCTTGGGAGTCTTCCCCCATTGCTTCTTAGCCTTGAACCAAGCTACATGAGAAGGAGTATAAGCAAACTCGCCGACAACATTACCAACCCCAGAAAGGTGAGCAATGTAGGACACGAACATGTCGCACCAGGCGGCCTTGAGGAACTCGCTGCCGTGCTTCTTGGCGTACCACTTCGTGAACTCGTTAGGCCTGCCTGAGACCCCGAGGTACTTCTTCGCGTAGGCAAGGGTCTGGGTCCGGCTATTCATTGTCTTCCCAGGGGGCCGAAGCCCATTCCTCATACCAGTCCTCACCCTGGGGGATGTCCGACCAGTCCCCTTCAGGCACCTCCACCTCTACAGGCATCTCATTCATAGTTCAGCTTCCTCACATCGATCGGTCCCGTACCGGGCAAAGTAGAATCAATCTGGTCTATCGAGTAGTTGCCAGCCTCCAGATACCCGTGTAAGGCTCTAGAATGGCCGTACAGGCTAGGAGGACCCTTAGGCCATAGGGAAGGTACCCCATGGTCTTTAAGGTGCTTAAAAACCTCTACAGCCCCTCGCAGGGGGCTATCTGTGAAAGGCATCTCCCTCGTACCGAGGACGGCTACCTGGATGAGAGGTAGGCCAGCCTGGTTGACCTCCTTGGAGAAGAGGCAACCCGCCCTGTCGAAGGGCTGAGGGAAGATGGTCATACCCTCAATAGGGTCCCAAATGATATGAGGACACCTGCCCATGGTGTTCAGGTACTTGAACGTGTTGACAGCGGAATCAATGTGGACACTTAACGTCTGCCACACGGCTACAGGGTTACTACCTAGATGCTCTCCGCCGTTACGGAATGCGGGAAAGATAGAGCCCATCCACTTTCTTTTCCAGAACCCTCACGTTGGCTTCCGTCTGTACGGCAATCTCCAAGGCCTTCTTAGCGAGGTTCTTCGTTTCGTCGGCAAGTTCTTTAGTTTGGCTCGCCTGATCGTAGAGGGAATTCCCTCCGTTGGGAGTGAGATGCGCGGCGAGGTCATTAACAGCAGACTTTAAAGCAGACCGGAGGACCAGGCCGATAACGCCTAGGACACCAGAGCTGCCCAGTAGTGTGTACCAATCCATCAATGTCATGTCGATAGAGTCCTAAGAACAATAGTGAGAATACCTCCAACACGGGACCTGTTATTTCCGGTAGGTTCAACCTGCCGGAACTCTATAGCCTCGATAGTGCACAAATCCGCTGTGCCGTACTTCAGATCCTCATACAGGACGACGTCACCGGCAGAGTCCAGAGCCTCAATGGACTGCAACCTCTCCCAGGCGAAATCTGTATACCCTCTAACTGATTCGTGGGAATCCCTCTCATAGTCGTAGCATAGGAGAGGAAGGGTGAACTGCCTGGGTCGGGGACCTCCAGGGATTGCCTTCAACTGGTAGGACCGGAAAACAGTCCCCTCTGTGGCGACACTGTCGGACCTGTTGAGGGTGAACCTCAGGCTAAGAAACTCCTGCGGAGAGTCCGGGTAGTTGATGGCAAAGTCCTGGGTCTGATCCACGGATGAGGAAACGTTCAGGATGTTCGTCTCCACGCCTTCATCATCAATCGTGAACACGGTCATGTCCCCAGTGAAATCACCTCGGACATTGAACCTTTTAAACAGCTTAGGCCAGACCGTGTTGTACCTCTGGGCTGCCGTCTGAAGGAACCCAGACGATTCAAGGTCTGTACCTTCCTTGTACACTCCGGCGTCGGTGACCCCGAATAGGACCCTGTCCGTGGTGGAGAGAATCGCTATGGAGTCCACAGAGCCGTTAACGTGCGCCTGGAGGTCAGGGGCGTAAGGGAATTGGCCGGTATCAAACTGGGTAGACAGATCCACCCTGAGAAGCCCTGAATCCCCGTCAGAGAAGCTGTTCGTGTACCCGGCAAGGAAGTAGGTACCCCTGGCCTCAATACAGGAGACGCTGCTAGGGGTAGAGATGACAGGGGAGGAGAGGAGGGAACCAGAAGCCTGGAAGGTAGAAACCCGTACCCCCTTGGTAGTGCCCAGACCGAGGAAGGTGCCGAGGTAGGATTTCATGCAGTTCACTACCTCACCCGAAGGAAACTCTGCCACGACAGTGGCATTAGTGAGAGTAGGGACCGCACCGGTATTGTCTAGGGCCAAACGTACAATGACAGACCTGTTCCCTACATACCCTGAAACATAGATAGCCTCGGGTCCTTCAGCGATATCCGTCCACACCCAAGCCGAGTTGGGGTGAGTGTAGACGGCAGAAGGAAGGGTAGCGGTACCAAACGTAGGGACGTAGATGGCGTTATTGATCCCTGCCACCATACGTTGCTTAACCCAGCCCAAGACACAGGTGGTAGCGGTGATATTCCATTCGGTCGTTACCGTACTACTGCCATGAGCTAGCTTCTTGATAGCCGTAGAGATGGCGAAATACACGTCATCCCCATCAGTGGTGATATCCAGGATAGGCGAGGCCCCTGAATGGATAGTGGTCTCAACGCCTGCTGCTGTACCCCGGATCACATTGTTACCTGAGACTCGGTAATAAACCTCATCCCCGAGGTAGATGCCTGCCACGACCTTCACAGCCCCAGAGGCAGCAGCCAGCAAGGACGTAGTCGGCAGTAGGGAGACCTGACCTGGAGTCCACGGGTCCACACCTTCGGACGAGAAGTACCTGAACGTGGCCGTGTTATCCAGTTCGGGATCCCCGTACTTCATGCCGGAACCCCAATGGAAAGAAGACTGAGACCTCAACCACCAGCCGGTAAGGGTCTGCTCTCCAGGTTCCGCAGAAGTGTCAAGCTGCTGTTTCTTGAACTGGGCAGTACTACGGGTGAGAGGATTGTTCTCGTCAATCTTCAGATTGAACGGGATGCCACCGATAGCCACATCGTATGCGTTGTACTGGTCCTCATAGGATGAGGTTCCGGAGGAGACCTTGAACGCGATCTGGAAGGGTAGCTTTTTACGTACCTCCTGATACACCATTAGATCGGGTAGGCCCAAACCTGACTAGCGGATACAGAGCCGTTAATGCCAGACAGGTAGAGCTGACCGGCGAGGCTATGGGATGCACTTGTGGAAGGGAGAGGGGCAACCCACGAGTAGGTGAAAGACCAGAACTGGCCGATAGAAGAGTCAGCCACCACGTACATGTCAGCGCCGTTGGCGTGCGGATAGTTGGTGCTGCCGTCTGTCACGAATCGTGCGTACAGTCTCTTCAATCCTGCCGGAGATCCGTCATAGGCGACCGAGTAAACGGTCATATTCATGACAAGCTTAGTGGTCCCCGTAGGCCAGGCAGAAGGGGAAGTGTAGTTGATGGTCCCACCACCGAGGGTGGCAAACGTGCTGGAGGTGAGAGTCTGAGAGGTAGTCCTCTCTCCAAAGATAGCCACTGTCGATCCGCCAGAGCTGATAGCACCACCCGAGGCAGCATCGGTATGTGTGTGCTGCATGCTGGAAAGGTTGGCGATCACCGGCGTAGTAATAGTGGGGGTGCTAATCGTCGGGCTACCCGCCCAGGAACCACCTGAGGTGATCGTCGGGTTAGTGATACTAGGCGTGGTGATAGTAGGGCTAGACAAGGTAGCCGAAGGAATCGTAGCCCCAGAACCCAAGGTAGGACTATTCCACGTACCACCATTAATGGTAGGCGAGGTGAGAGTCTTATTGGTGAGAGTCTGGGTAGTGGTAGAGCCTACAAGGGCTGCGCCACCAGACAGGCCGTGAACGTTAGTAGTCGCATCAATGTGGTCGGCAAAGTCTGTGAAATCAATGCCAGCGACACCATGGACAACACGAGCACCGGTGGAATGGGAAACAGCGGTAGAGGAATCGTACCCTCTGGTCACCGTGTAGGTGGATCCTGCCACGTTGGTAACCAACATGATTTCCTCATTCGAGGTACCCAGCTCAACGTGGATGAGGAAAGGAGTAGAGGCAGGATATCCAACCGGGGAATCGACAGTGATGGACGTAGCTGAGGAGTTGACGGCACCGGTCAACTGGGTCTCTCTAGCATTGGAACTGTAGTACCTACGTACCATTAAAGGATTCTCCTAGACCGGTGGACCTTCATCTGATTGCTTCTAAGAAGCCTCTCCCTCTCCTGCTGTAGGGCTTCCATGTACAGGGAGTAGAAGAACTTACCCCCGTTAGCGCCGGACCCGACAGGGACCATCGTGGACCTTTGAGTGACCTCAACCGCGTTACCTTGCAGCCTCGGTGCCTCAATGAAACCGAGCAGCCTGTAACACGCCCCGTAGAGAATTACCTCTTTGGAGGTAAGGGCAAGGCCGGTCGTGGTGACAAAGTCATCCGAGTTATTCGTAAGGACGGTAGGGGCTTTCAGATAGGTCAGCCTGACTGTCCTACCGGGGATGATCGTGTCCTGAATGTACAGAGCCTTACCTGAAGGGAATGAGGTGGTATTCGCGTCAGGAACATACATGTAGGAGTTCACATCAATCCACACCCGGGAGGGGCCGATGGATTGCCAGGAAACCTTATGGATCTGATCTACAGCCGCAGGAACCTCATAGGCTAGGCGTGCAGCAACATAGGAGAGCTCTGTGGTAGCCGTAGCGTAAAGGTCAGGATAAACCGCCCTAATCGCCGTGTTGATTGTCTGCTTCACCCTGAACCGGGAGTACCGTGGATTGTTCGTGACAGTCGCACCAGCAGAGTGAGTCGCAGCAGTAGTGCTTCTGAACCCTCGCCCTAGCGTGGACAGGGTAACGGTACCTGTTGATTGGTTTACGCTCTTCACCCACAGCAGCTCATCATCAATCTCAATAAGGCCCTGAGAGATGAGCCTAGGCTCATCCACCACAAAGGTAAGGTCAGTAGTATTGAGGCTGCCCGTCAGAAAGGTTTGCTCATTCTGATCCAAGGCATCACCCTGGATATTGAGCAGAACCTCATCTGCCAACTCTGCAAAGGTGGTCATTAGACAGGAGCCACCAAGGCGAGAGCAGCAGGAGTACCCAGGCCTGTAGTGCCAGCCAGGGCGTTGGCCGCACCCTTAGTGTCCAGGCCGGTCGTACCGGCAGCCAGGTTCAAGGCACCCTTGATGGCCAGACCTCGGACAGTAGTGGCTGTAATGGCAGAGGCGATCAGATTAGCTGCGAGAGCTGAACCCACCCCTGAGGTACCGGCGATCCTATTCAGTTCCCCCTGAATGTCCATAAGCCTCCCCCGTTCTGTCTGATAGCTCTACCGCCCTGCGGACGTCCCTAATGTTGGTACTGTCAGGCTGGATACCTTCCTTCCTCGCATTCGAGTAGGCGTCAAGGTTGTTATCCCAAACCTTTTGAGACGAGTAGTCCATGCCCGAGGCAGACCTACAGTAGGCAATCCTCAAGTTCTTGGACCGGACACATTCCCCCCACGTCTTATGGTCTCTGGTGAGGCAGGTAGAGGCGCACATTCCTAGTCCAGGTACGTGAACGTGTAGCCGGGGTAGCCGCCATAGGCGAACGTCATATCGTCTACAGCCCCACTGACAGGGGTCTCATACACTCCGCTACCCACCTTGATTTGGTAGGTAGCCTTACCGTCCTCCCAGTCCACACCTCGGACCGTGAAAAGACTTCCTGTGGTAGTTACAGTAAAACGCTTCATGCATCCTCTAAAGTAATGTAGGAGCCGTAACCGGCAGAGACGAGCTCGTCCCTTACCGTGCTGGAAATGACGTACACGTGGCCTCCCAGATAGTTAGCCAAGGCCTCTTCAATCTCCGTCTGGGCAGGAAACCTTGTCGAGTAGTAGGTTCCGTCAGACCTTTTCAGGATCGAGATACCCCTATGAATCCCGTACCTGATATGTAGGACGTTATCCCCCATAGGGGTTTCCTGTACCGTGGGAGGCCGTAGAACGAACTGAGAGCCAAGAGAAACGGTAGGAGGCCAGAAGTATTCAGCAGACTCAATGCCTTGGCAGGTGACCGTTTGAGGGTAGCCAATAGTAAGGCTAGGAGTGCCGAACCCCTCAGTGGTTGAAATCCCTGTCGGGGTAACGAACTGTTGCCGGATGACCGTAGGAGTCCCTACAGCCTCGCCAGAGGCTATACCCGTAGGCTGGACAACAAAGGTAACCCTCGTGGTACCGAAAGCCTCGGAAGAAGCTATAGCCGTGGGAGAGATGAGCAGGTTGAGCTTGGCGGTACCGAACGCCTCAGAAGAGGCAATCCCGGTAACGGTAAGAGTCTGATTCGCTACAACTACGGCAGTGCCGAAAGACTCCGAAGAGGCTATCGCTGTAGGAAGTACATCCTGCCCGCCGACATGGCCAGTGACAACGACAGCCTTATTACTGTAACCCCTACCCGACCTAGCCATTTACCGGGAACCAGCCCTCTGTACGGCGGAGAAGGAAACCATAGGATTGGTGGGACTGCCGTAGGGATAAGGTCCTGGCCAACCCTGGTCGGTAGCGGCATGGGCACTACTCTGGAAGGTCGTCGCAGTCGAACGCACCCAAGAGATACGGTCAGGGAGCGCCGTTTCCAGGTTCAGGCTACTAGCGGTAACAGTTTCGGTGGCAGTGAAAGAGTCTGGGTCATTGTAGAGCCGCAACTCAAAAGAGCCGTTGGACGTGGTAGTGCCGACCGTGCACAGAATCTCATACCGGATCCACTGGTTCAGGCTAATAGAGTTGGTCGTCAAACCGACCTGCGCGCCAGTACTGTCGTTGACCGCTACCTTGCCTGTAGTGGTAATAAACAGTGCGAGGTTTGTAGTGCTAGGCGACTCGTGGTTAATGTTGAGCGGCTGCTCATCGGTGCCAGGATTGGCAGAAAAGTATAGATACTGTCTGCACCACACCTGCCTAGCGGCCAGAGTGATTGCCGTCCACCTAAGCCGGTCCGATGTGGAGTTCCATTGACACGACATTGGAGCTCGAAGACCGGTGGCGTTAGTGTTCTCATAGGCCATCGTTCCCGCTACTGTCCCCCAAGCGTCCCCAGAGGTACCCCCACTATTGGCTGTGGAGATGGTCGTACCGTCCGTACCACCTGAGAAGTTGTTAGACAGAAACACTTAGGCCCGCTCAAACCAAAGGGACGCACGGACGTTCACCGCAGCAGGGGCAGTGCACCGGAGGACGAACCCTTCTCCCAAGGCACTGTCAGGGGAATCCCCGAGAGGCCAGTCGTAGAAGATGGTTCCCGCGTTGGGCGTAAGAAGGAACTCTTCCACAACAGTGATAGTCGTAGGCTCTGTAGTCCATGTCTTGCCGGAAGTGAACCCGGTATTGGCAAGACGTCCATAGGCTTGGACAACCGTAGTAGAGGTGGAGTTAGTTCCAGGGGCGTTAGCGCCGAAAGTACAAAGGCACACTTCCACGAGGACGGGAACAGCCGAAGCGGTAACACCATCAAATCCCACTCGGAACTTCTTGAGGTCCACCCCGTGGTTAGCCGTGGTGGCACCAGACTTGACGCCAATGATGCTTTTAGCCGTAGCAGCAGATAGGGCTACCGCGCCTTCAGTCTTACACGTATATCCAGACCTAGCCATTCAGTATCCCTACAGTTTAAAGATTTTGTTAGTCGAGTTGTCCCAGGCAATAGTGATGTCTCCGCCATTTGGGGTCACTGGCAAACCCGTAGCCGTATCAATGACGGCAATCAAAGGGGAGGTAGCAGACGAGCCCGTATCCTTGTAGAGAACAAGGTGGTTACATGCCGCCCCAGCGGCTACCGCCGTATAGGTGACATCGGCAGCATCAGCGATACCTTGGGTGGAAGTCTTAGAGCCAAGGTTGGAAGAAGTAGCGACGATAGTTCCACCGCCACCACCGGTAACGTCGTCAACGAACTCATGACCGGAAGAGCCAGTGGAAGGGGTATAGCCTCGGACGAGGATTACCTTGATGTTGTCCGCAGACCAGTCAATGTCCGCGTCTAAAAACTTCTGCCTACCCTTGTCGTATAGAGTATTAGCCATCCATATTCTCCAATAGAAAAGCCCCCCAGGCATACACCTGAGGGGCTAAACGTTTACTAGTTAGGCAGCGATAGAGGAAGAAACCTCAGCACGGATAAGGCTGTCCTGACGGAAGAGGGACCAGCCAAGAAGGCCGTACCAACCCCAGGGGGTGAACCTTCCGAGCTTGTCCGTGATTGGTCCCTGCTTAATAGAGACCTCCTCGCCAATAGCCTCAGCGAGGGCTTCCTTACCGAGGAAGTAGTTCCGGTAGACCCGAGCGGAAGTGTCTCCATCGGTGGTGTTGTAGATACGAGGAGACTCAATGTAATAGGCTCCCTCGTACACACCCACGTTGGAATTCCAAATGCTCTCGCTCCCCGAGAACTCGTGAGGAACCCGCCATGAACCATCGCCGGTTTCGGCCTTCAGGTCGTGCGCACAGTCCGGGTGGACAAATGCGGCGTACAGTTCTCCCTGCCGGGGGACAACCTTATTCCCTCGGAACTTGGCAACGGCGAGGCGGCCGACCGAAGAGGTAAGGATGTCGGTACTCTTCACCGCACCGGTAGTACCGGCACCAGTAGCAAGCATGTCCGACTTAAGAACGGCGTTGTTACGCCGGATGACATGGGTACCTGCCCGAAGGATAGGCTCAACCAGCTTGTCAATCTGGTCCCGCATATGCCAGGCCAGAAGGTCAGCAATACCGGTGTCCACGTCCGTGATAGCCATGAGCTGGAGCTTCCTGGTAGCCAGGATAGTAGCGCCATACTCTTTAAGCGTTACCGTGACACTGGTGGTGGAAGGCACGCCTACCGAGTCGGGATCTACCGTCTCAGACAGTTCAGCGGTAACATCCGGGATCTCATTCCAGAACTGGAAGACCACCGAGGTACCGGGGAAAGACTGGTCGACAGGCCGCTTATCGGCAAGCTGACGGAACATAGGCTGCGCACGAAGCAGGTAGTTAACATGCTTATCAAGCGCGGTCTGTAGAAGGGAAGTACCAAGACTTCCAGAATCGGTACTGGTATAAACGTTAGACATTGATCACACTATACTTTCGCTCCTGCCCTCCGCATCAGTTCCTTGTACTGGTCGAAAGGCATTTCGTTGATAAGGTTGGGGTTCTCCAGAGCCTTCTTCAGTTCCTCAAGAGGAGTCATAGTGGAGGGGACAGAGTTCTGAGTAACCTCAGTCATCTGCCTGAACTGCTCCTGAGCCTCTGCGTTTACATTCTGGGCAGGGCTAGCAGGCTCCACACGGGTAGGGCTCTGGCCGAACAAGTCTCCGTAATCAGAGACAAACTTGCTGATGTTCTCTTCCGTTGGGTCTACATCCTTGGGAAACAAACCGACAGCCTTCTCAGGCAGACCCTTTGAGGTGAACAACTGGGAAACCTCCTGCTGCCTAACCCTCGCGGTCAGGGAAGCAAGCTGCCCCTTCAGTTCGTCATTCTCCTTGCGGGTTCTCCCGTACAAATCCCGGAGAGCCTTAGGCCCCTGGGGGATCTCCTCAGCCTCGTAGTCGTTTCCATCCCAATCGAAATCAGACATGTACTGCTACTCCCATTTCATTTAGTGTGATCAAGGTCCTCACGTCCCCTCTGGGGTAAGGGGCTGTGGCTACCTCTACCGGTCTAACTCGCACGACAGGGCCGGTCGGTCTGTCAGTGGGTGGAGAGAGTGGGATTTGAACCCACGGAGGGACAGAGCCCCTCACATCCTTAGCAGGGATGCCCGATAAGCCTCTCTGGCATCTCTCCAAGCGGGCTGCGTACTACCTACCTGGGGTAGGGACTACAGCCCTCGCTCCTCCGCCAGGACTCGAACCTGGGACCTACGCCTTAACAGGGCGCTGCTCTGCCTATTGAGCTAAAGAGGATCGGATGGTACAATTCGGCGCATGATTTCACTCATCACAACGGTCATCATCAGCCCTGCCGTCCTCGGAATGGCCATGGGCATATGGGGCTTTTGGAAGGCGACCGAGAATGTCTAAGCTGATAGACGCCTACGACATGGCCAGACTGCTGAAGAAGTTAGAAAAGTCCGGCCAACTGACAGCCTTAGGCTTTGTCCAAGGGCTAGTGGAGTTAGAGAAGTACTTAGACCCCGACGAAGGGTGGAGGTTCTCAGAACTAGATGAGTAGCGGAATCCGGATTCGAACCGGAAGCCCATGGGTAATGAGCCCAGGATGTTACCGTTACACTATTCCGCGATAAGAAGGAGAGGCAATGGCTAGTCTGGAAGAGGCAGAGCAGCAGATACAACTACTGGTCGCCGGGAGGAGCCAGAAGAATGAGGCGGGTGTACACAAGCTCTCCGAGGAGAGGTTCATGGAGATACTCATGGAGGTAGCGGCATCCCTCTCCCCCCAGGCGGAGAAGGCAATCATAGAGAGGGCTATAGCGCGGACAGAGATGCAGTGAGGGAAGATAGGTGAGGCCCCCGAGGGGGCCTTTTCCTATTTAGGCAGCAGGCTCAACAATCATCCAGGCAAACGTGCTCGTGTCAGACGCGGAACTCTTCGTCTGGAAAGAAGTGCCAGGAGTGACCGCAGAAACATACACCGGAGCAGGAGTACCAGCCGGAGTATTGTAGCCAATAAAGATCAGGCTGTTAGCAGTGACGGCAGTCGTAGAAATGGTCACGGCAGAGGTACCGTTGGAAACTCCCGTACCGGCCTTGGCATTGGAGCCGGTCTTAACCTGGAGACCCTTACCCGCCGTACCGGCGACAATGTTTCCATTAGTAGCGGTAATGTCCCCAAGGGTTGCGGTGATGGCCGTACCGGCTGTGACCGTGGTAGTCGTAGACGCTGCACCGGTGACCGTGAGAGCCCCAGAAGCCAACGTGCTGGAAAGCGTAGTGGCACCGGTAACGCCGAGAGTGCCAGCCACCAGAAAGGCGTCATCGGTCTTCAGAGTGTCGGCAGCAGACCGGTAAAGGTTGGTGTCTCCAGTAGCGGAGCCGGATCCCCAGATGTGCTTACCGTCACCCTGAACAACAAGCCGCTTCTGAGTATCAGCGGTCACGTCAGTAGAGATAGCGGTCGCAGAGGCAGTAGCCGTCGTGACACCGGAGAGGCCGATATCCTCTACAGTCAGATTGCCGGTGAGACCGTTAAGGGAAGAAACGTGGGACATTAAACCTTCCTAGAATTGTCCTCGTGATTTACCACCGAGGGTCTTCTGTCCCACGGCTGATTGGCCAGAGAAGGAACCTGTTTCCTTACCCTGAAGTTGTGCCCTTTTCTGGGAGGCTGCGCCCGACCTACCGAGTAGCTCGTCTTCAATGTCGGCCTGGCCGTACTCCTCCCCGTAGATACTTCCCAGGTTGGAAAGCGTCCCCAGGTTGGCACCAATAGACTGGTAGGCGTTGGCAGCCTGGTCGGCTGTAACGCCGATAGACTCGAAGTAGCCTGCCCTGTCCTTAGATAGCTGGAGTCCCTGTCTACGGGCCTCAGCGCCGATCTCAGCCTCTCTCACAGTCTTCTGAAGGAGAGGTAGCGCCCTATCCCTGTCGAGCATGGCAGCGACCAAGTCACCGTTCCCTAGGCCGTACTCCCGGAGGGAATCAAGGTAGGCGCTGTCCGAGTTATTCACCGCTCTAGAGGCGAGCTGTACCCGGTCGTTGATCTCGGCAGGAGAGACGTCGTCACCAATCCATTTGGTGAAATCGTCATTAGAGTCGTAGAAGCCCTTAGGCATACCGGCAGACTCAAGAACCTGGCGGTACGTCTTCTCAAGGGATAGGTACTCGGCAGGAGACAGAACCCCTAGGTTGTTCTTCTTGCGGGATTCGTTACCTGCAAACCTGGTCTTGTACTCCGGAGTGTCCTGCAACATAAGTGAGATGGTGTCGGGACCATACCCTTGCTGGACGTAGTCCAGGATCTTAGAAGAGAGAGAACCGAGGCCGTAATCCTCAAAGATTCTCTTCAACGTCTCGTACGCGTTCCTCTGGTCGGCATTCTGCGAAGAGGACGTAGAGGAGGACGAAGAGTTGTTGTAGTTGGGGTCATCCATGTCGATGACCTTTGTCTTAGCAAGATCCTTAGAAGCAGGCTGGTTAGGGAACGTGTCCGTATACGCGTCTGTCCAGCCGGGAATCTGTTCCTCTCCCGACCGGTCGAAGGTGGGAGGGGTAGTGCCTTCCTCATACCAGACGTACCGGTTGTTGTAAGGATCGTACTTGTACGGCATTTAGTTAGAAGCCGAACATCTTCCTGAACGAGTCCACGCCGGTCATGCCGTTCTGAGTGCTGGAAGGCAGGTTACGGATCATCTCAGAGAAATCCATACCTCCCGAGGAGCCGGAAGAGGAAGGGACACCAGCCGGAGGAGTAGCGCCAGCAGGAGGGGTAGAGGTCGCCTGGTAGCTGGAAATGTAGCTACCGCCAGAACCGCCACTCGTGCCGTGAGAGACACCGGTGATGACGTTACTCTTCTTCTTAGGCAGTGATGCAGAAACCGAGCCAGTATTAGACGGACGGGTAACAGCCTTAGCGGCCTTGGGCTTACTGGATGCACGGTTCTGCGCTGCCGTAGCGCCAGCGATATAGGTAGGCTTGCCCTTACGGGGGGCAGACTTAGGAGCGGTCAACTTGCGAAACCCCAATCTTTCAAGATGCCGTGAGCTACACCATTCATAGACTCACGAGCGTTGTTAGTCTTCAACCAGCGGGGATCCTTCTTCAACTCCTCCTCGAACTGCCAGAGGGGTTTAAGCTCAGGCTTGCCAGTGTCCTGGTTGACGGAGGTCATAGCCTTACGGATCGTCGGGTCATACAGGTCAAGGGCATCCCCATTGATTTCTAGGACGTTCGCCATGGACTGCATGTAAGGGGAAGCAATATCTCTGACCATAAGCCCGCCCTTAATATCATCGGCCAGAGTAGGGAAGGCGGATATTGCTTGCTTCTGGATGTATCCCTTATAGTCCTCGATCGTCTTAGACCCGTTGAGGATGCCCTTCAACCATCCATCAATAGAAGAGTCATTGATCCGGATACCCATCTGGTATGCGTACTGCTGGAGCTGAGTCTTAGCCTGACCGGCCTCGCCACCAGTAGCACCAGACTTTAAATACTCAGACAGGGAAGCCCTAAGCTTGGCGTTATCCCAGCCGAACATGAGAGCCTTCTCAGCCATATCCCAGTAGGTTTGCCAGGAAGCCTTGACACCCATCTGTCCGGCAAGAGCCTGAACATTGGTGTAAATGGCCTTAACCTTCTGACGCCACGTTGCAGGGTCCGTGTACTTCTCGGCGAGAGTCTTACGTGCCGTCTCGCCGTTCTTCTTGTACCACGAGGTGTTACGAAGCTCAGCGACGAACTTCTCCTTAGTCCACTTCCCCTTGATGGAGTTCTGGAAAAGCCTCCACAAGGAAGGGTCAGACTTCAGAAGTGCGTAAGACCAAGAGTAATACTCTGCCCACTCCTGCTCCGTCTTACCCTTCTTGGCAGGAGCCTTAGGCTTGGTAGACGTCTTAGGCTTAGTGGTAGTGGCAGGCTTCTTAGCCGTAGTAGTCGGCTTCTTGGCAGCAGGCTTAGGAGTAGTCTTAGGGGTGGCCTTAGGCTTAGTGGTGGTTTTAGTTTCGCCTGGATGGCCGGTAGACGTAGTCATTAGTAGTTGAGGTGCACCCCCCAAGCCCCTTCGTTCTTTCCAACTTTCCTGATACGCACCTTCGTTCCTGTATGTGCAGCCTCAAGGATCTGGCCATTACCGATGTACAAAGCGATATGGTCAGCGCCAGCGACCTGAGGGTTGTTATCCCAAGCCACCAGATCTCCAGGCTGTAGGGAGTCCAGGGCGACCCTCTTGCCCCTTCTGGCCTGTGCGTAGGACACCCGAGGGAGAGATATACCGGCCTGCTTGAAAGCGGCCCACAGAAGCCCTGAGCAGTCGAACCCGCCCTCTTTCATGGACTCTCCGCCCCACACGTACCAAGCCTTATCAACCCACTGCTTAGCCCAGTCAATGACGGCCTGTCGTCGAACATCAGACGTGACCGGTTTAAGCCTCTCCTCATCCGGCTGGGGGAGCGCATCGAAGGAGACGTCTGTAGGGTCTAGGACCCCAGGAGCAATGACAGAGGAGACCGGATCGTAGGCGATCTCCATGGGATCCCCCATGGACTCAAGGCCGGGAGTCTCAGGAGTAGAGAGCTGCTCTTCAAACGTTGCCAGAGGCGAAAGCCAGCCGTACGGGGAGGACATTAGACCGGAGCCGAGAGAGCTTCCATAAGCCAGGGCATCATAATCCCGGCAGCCTGATACGCCTTAGCCTCAGCAGTATTGTGCTCCCCAGCCCACTGAATGGCGAAGTCCTGATTGTTGATCCCTTCCCTCTGGGTAGAGGAAGAGGTCTCATTCCCGCTGGCATTCGTTGTGGTTGTAGTGGTAGTAACTGTGGGGTTCTTCTTCTCAGCGGAAGCCAGAGCCTTCTTGAACTCCTCCACCTCCATATCGGTGGCAGCTCTACCAAGTCTCTGAGAGAGGGCGGCATGGGCAAGCTGCTCAGCAGTAAGGGCGTTAGTTACCGAGACGTTCGTATTGGTGGTCGTCTTGGTCTGGCTCCCCCCTTCGAGCTCTCCACCGGCCGCATACCGACGCATGAGAGTCCAAGGGTCGAGCTTCTTACCAGCCCTGTAGGTGCCTGCGGCGAGCTTAACCATGTCAGTCCAGACGGGGATAAGCTCGTTCTTGTTGATCGTGGAAGAGACCTTGTAACCGGCCTGAGAGGCAAGCTCGGAAAAAGCCCGCGTCTTCTTATCATCCCAGCCGTAAATCTGGTTGATAACCTCACCCAGAGGGGCGGTCTTCTCTCCCTTTGCACCGGCCGCTAGGGCAGCGTGGCGGGGATCGGCCACCTTGTACCTGCCAAGGTATACGGGGGAATCCTCGGTGAGATCATACTTACCTGTAGAGCGAGAGCCACCCATTCTCTTGGCGTATTCATCCTGTGCGCCTAGGCCGTAGCCTGCTGCCATCTGCTCAGGGGTCTGACCCTTAGGAATGGGAGTAGAAGTGGGGGAGGGCTTAGGAGATGGTGCGGGGGAGGGGCTAGCGGTGGGTGAAACACCGGCCTTGTTGGCGTAGGTCTGGTTGCCCTGGGCTACCTTATCGGTGAGCTTACCAAACTTCTCGTTAACCTTGATTTGGTGCATGTTCTGGCCGACATAGAAGCCTAGATTACTAAAGAACAGATCTCTCATCCATTCGTCCCAGTCGTCAAACCACGACACTAGTTACCCTCCTCTCTACCAGGTAGTTCTAGGCGTGAACGCTGTAGCATGTCAGACCTCAGGTAGCGCCAATAGATACGACCAAACAAAGTGTTACTTTTAGCTAGCTCAAGCTGCTTGGCTTCCCAGGCGTTCCTAAGATCCCTGTTCTCTTTGCCTTGCAGAGTTTTGGACCCACCCTCAGCGTCCCTCATGTCCAACTCTGAGAGGAACTTTTCCCGCTCAATCAGATATGCAGTCAGGGTGCGGATCTCGGGCCTACCCTGAATGGACTTGTCCATGACAAGCTGCTGCATCTTCTCAATTCGAGAAGGAATCTTTTCAGGGTCAGTCTTCAGGTAGTCTTCAGCAAACTGGGGGTTCTCTAAAGCAATCTGCTTGCCCACATAGGATCGGAAGAACTTCAGATAATCCAGGTCCGCGTCTGGCTCGTCCTCAAGGCCGTCAATGTAATCCATCATGGATACATACTTCTTCCACCCAAGGTTGCGCTGATTCTCGTCGATCGCATCCATGGGGTTACGGCGCTCTCTAGCCGTCATATCCGAGGCGTCGGAGAACTTCTGCTTGAACTGCGCTGCATACACGTACTGGTCAAAGTTGGCGCTGTCAACGTCAGACAGGTAAATGGCAGCCATCTCGGGATCCTTAGCGATAAGATCCCTGTTCTTCTCCGAAAGCTCCCAGGCTCTCTTAGATGCAGGAAGGCCGGTGTTGTTCTTGCTTAATGACATGGTGAACATATAGAAGTCGTCACCGAAGTTGGTCAAGAACATCTGATCTACATCGAACGGCTTCCCGTCGTTATCTACCTTGCCCGCATACTTAGATTTCATCTGACGGTACTGGTCAATGTAGAACTGGTAGGGGGAGACGTTCTGAGCAGTGAACGGAGCGATGAAGTTGACGTAAGAACGGAGCTTGTAGAAGGTATCCGTCCGCTGCTTGATCTGCTTAAAGAACTCTTCCTTAGGCGGAAGGTTCGTCTTGCCAAGCCTCGCCTTGCGTATCATCGTCTGAGCGATACCCATAAAAGCGGTGGCGTAGGAGTCGTCACTAACAGACTCGCCAGACTCATACATCCTACGGACCCAAGCAGGGAGGAAGGCCTTAACCGCGTTGTCTTCAGGCCCGTAGGGGATAGCCCAGTTATAAACGTCAGTAAGTTTCGTAGGGTTGGCTAGGGCGATCTTAGAGACAGCAAACTGAGTCAGCGGACCGGCCGAAGGGAGCCACCAGGCGTCGCCCTGTAGGGCAAGGTTCATGGAGCCCTTAGAGACTCTCCACGTGTCAGACTGGGGCTCTCCGGGGAACCACTTGGACTTCAGCACCTCCGTGAACCAGGAAGGCATACGTACCTCAATGTACGCATCTTCGTTCATGGAGAAGATGTCATTATTCCGAGGAGCCTCTACCCACTCACCGGTACCAAGGCCGTTCTCATCCTTCTTCTCCACGACAACCTGAAGGCGGGGCACGTACCTTCCCTGCATACCGGTCTCAGGGTTGATGTAGTCCGGATCCCAGGTAGAACCAAGGTCCATCTCATTAGGGGCATTCCACAGCTTGTTACCCTGGACGAGAACCGAAGGATCATCCAGGACGATACGACCCCACTTCATAATGGAGTCCTCCCATGCGGGCATGAAACCCATCAGCATGCGGAACCGGTGAGCGATATTACTCTTGGTGTCTCCGTCGTAGAGAACCCGCTTCAACTGTTGGAGGCTCATTTCTCTCGCCTGGTGAGAGATCCTCTCAAGATCCAGATTGGTGAATTTACCCTGACCAATCTGGGACTCTAGGTTGTGGTGAAGCATCCGGATATTGCCGATGAGCATAGCCCTGAAGGCGGGATTCCGGATGAGCTTATCCTCAGGCATTTGAGCGACCAGCTTGAAACCGCGAGAGGTGATCTCGTCCAGGACCCTGGAAGCGCCAGAGTCCCTAAGGTTCAAAGAGATCTGAGGGTTCCACAGTTGAGGTCTGGTATTGACGTTCGGGAAGAACTGTTCAAGGTCCTTGGGCGTGAGCTTGCCTTCATAGGCCAGCCTACGAAGAAGGAGAGGATCACTCCCAGGCACGAGGGGAACATACGTGTCCACGACCGCCATCGCCTCGCCGACGATAGCCCTAGCCTCAACATTCCTCCCGCCCACCTTACGTAGAACGTTCTGACCCTTAGGGTCCTTCGTCAGCCAGCGGAGAACCTCGCTGTAGGTTTTCCCCGCGAAGAACTGCTTGGCAATCTCCGACTTGCCGATAACGTTCTTAGCGATATGGGTCCACGCCTCAAGGTGGCCCCTATCGGTAGGGTTGATAATCGTCTCGGAACCGAACTGCCCGCGCAGGTTCTTGAGAAGATTATCCCTCGTCTCGGCGATGTTCTGATATGAAGACGACACAAGATTCTGGAGAGGCTCAGCCTTACCAAAATAGGGACTCTTATACGATTCCCCACGGTAGGAGATGCCTAGATGGGACTGGGTAATAACCGTATCCAGGTCCCTGCCCATCTGATCCATTCGGGAGAGAGCTGCATCCCTGAGACCTTCAAGCGTGCTGAGGTGAGGATGCGGCGGGGCGACACCGATCTTCTTGAGGAGGGCATTGCCTGGCAGTAGGGATGCGTCCCAAGTGATGTTCGCCGCAGTAGCAAGGCGCTTGTCCATGTTAGCCAGCCGGGTTGCCGCGCCTGCACCAATGCCAGCCCTGAAAGCGTGGTTAGCCTCCAGAGCGAAAGAGGAAGCGCCCATAGTGGCCGCGAGGCGTAGAGCGGCATCAGTAACGTTCCTCATGCCGTAGCCGATGCGGAGAAGCTGAGCAGTGGACCAGATCCCGTTAAACGCGTCGTATGCCTGCGAGATGAAAGCGGTAGGGCTGTACCACAGGGCAGCCTTCAGCCCTCCGGCATGCTTGCCCATGGACCGGTTGAACTCTTCGAGGTTGAGAAGGGGGAAGTTGTTGATTTGCTGAGTCTCGAACAGAGCCCAACGCATCTCGTTACCGTCAGGATCAAGGAAGTAGGTTTTACCTCCCGACATCTGCCCCTTCAGTTGGGCGATGACATCGTTCCTTTTAGAGAGGGCTACTCTCGCAAGAATATCGGCGTAGGTGCCGTTAAGGCCATGCTTCTTAGCGATAGCCGTAACAGCCTCGGCCTCAACCTGTTGGGCAACCCTACGCCTGCCCGTAATGTCCAAGGCATTAATGTACTCGTTCGTCAGTTGGCCCATACGAGTCTCGTCAAAAACCTTGGCATGCTTCATGTAGGAGACGAGGCCAGCAGAGGAGTCGGCCCGATTAGGGTCAATCCACGAAGGAGGCATCTTGTTCGTGAAGCCCTGGGCAGCCTTGAAAGGGAAGTACGAGATCATCCGGATAGGCGTACCGAACGCCTTAGACTGGATAATCGATTGCACAGCCTGAGGGGCACCAGAAGAATTGAGATACTGCTTCAAGTCCCCAGTCTCGTAAGCTATATGCCGGTCGGCAGTTCGGATCTGGGAGGACTTAGGAACCTGCTTAACCGCAGAATAGAGGAGACCGGAAGCCCCGTCATACTCGCCAAGAACTGCGTTATAAATGTTCTTCTGATTCTGGTCATACTGTACCAGTAGTGTACGAAGCTTGTCGTGGTACTTATCGCTTGCGGGGTCAAGTGCCTTGATCTTCTGGTCAATCTGCTGACCCTTGAACCCTGCGAACCCGCCAAACCTCCGCCTAGACCTCAGCTCATTATCAAGGAGGCCATTAGACATCTCCCGCACATTGGCAATGCGCTGGGCGAGATTAGCGTCCTTGGCCTCGATTAGCTCGTAAGCCTTCTTGGATCCGAAAGCAGAGGCGATAGCCAGGCGTGCCGTAGAGGCGTCCTGTCTGTCCAAGAGCCCCGCAATGACACCGGCAAAGTCATCCTTGCGGGAAGAGTTCTGGATCATTGGGTGGCGAAGAATGTCCCGAGCGGACCGACCGGATGCCCAAGCGAGGAACTCGTCAATCTTGTCGCTTTGTGCAAGCTTGAACGGGTCGAGCTCCTTCTCTCCAAGCCTCGTCCGCTTAAAGAGTTGCTTCTCTAGCCAAGGATCAGCTTCATGAGAGCCAAGCTGATAGATGTTGTCTACCCTTTTACCGGCAGCGACAACCTTGCCCGCGACGGCTAGGGGATCCACATACCAGCTATAGGCGGCATCCGTAAGACCCGATGCGGCATTGAACCAAGGGTCGTCCTGGAGCTTCTGTACGGCACCCTTGTCCAGGATGTCAATCTGCCTACCATCCCTCTTCCACATGCCACGCCAACCGGCCTGGCCTACAGAAGTGGACTTGGCCATGTCCCAAGCCTCTGACCACGTTGCGGGGTCAAGCATCGCCTGAGTGGAGCGAGTGTCCTCACCGAGGAAACCAGGCTGGTTAACGTATCCCTGCCTAGCCTGCCAACTGGGAGAATTACTAAGGTTAATTGCCGACTGGTAGGTGGAAGGGAGCTGGTTGACCGCAGCGCCAACGGGCTCGGCAATAGCCGCTACGGGCTCGACAACGGCACCGATATTACCCATGGCTATATTGCCTGTCCCGTAGGCAACGCCCTTGCCTGCCCTACCGAGGAGGGACATGTAATCCCCGATGGTGTCGTCCTTCTCGTCAAAGAAGGATCCGACAAAGTCGAGTCCGGACTGTACCGTATCCCCGTAAGCGGCTAAGCCTGTCTGCCAGCGCTCCCAAAATCTCACAGGCCAGCAGACGCCTTAATCTTGCGAACCAGTACCCGGAGGGAAGGGAGTGCCTCAGGGCCGTTACTGATGTACTCAAGGGCAGGAAGATAGGCGACCATCTTCTTACGATCCTCAGTGTAGGCAGAGGTATCCGTGGGCAGGCCGAGCATTTCAGGGCCAGGACCGGCCCCCATAGGAGCGCCAGCGGTTACAGGCTGGTCCGGGTTAGCGGTAGGGGCACCGAAGGGGGTGACACTGACAGGCGACTGAGGGGCAGAGCCAGCCGTGGGAGTGAGAGCGCCATCGGCGAGGTTCAGGGCCGCGCCTGACTGTGCCTCAGAATAGGCCGCAGCCTCGCCGTAACCTGCATTAGGTAGGTCCCTCATCTTCTGCCCCGGTCCACCGTCTGTACGGCGGGAGAGACGCCCTGGCCCACTCGCCGGTGCCGGAGCACTCGGCTTACGGTAACCCCCACTAGGCATTTACTCTGATGTGATCCTTTCAATCTCCAGTCCCGCTTCACGGGCAAAAGCCTGCCGTTCCTCCGTGTAGTTCATATGGCGTACTACACCTAGGGCCAGATCACTGAATCCTTCCGCGAGGGAATCCAGTACTCCACTGACGGTAGACAGGACGGTAAACGGCACCATGGCCCATGACCATTTGGCAGGTACAATTACCGAGACTTCCTCGTCTTCGTCGTAATCCCTCAAATGGTCTCCTTAGTAGTGACAGCTAGTAGGACCCTAGGGAATCGAACCCTGGAATACCGGCCGTACGCATCCGGCATTAACCGTTCCCCCACCTTCGGCGTTTTGTTCTTGCAGAGCCTTTAACAACTGCTGTTCTTTAGCAGCGTGGACGGATACTACGGACTGCCCCAGTCTCGCCACGAGTACCAGCACCCAGAGGGGTAATGGACGTGTTGTAGGTGGGCGTGGCAGGAGCCTTGAAAGTGTCGTGAGGATAGTCAGGGGCGATAGGAGCAGCGACGGTAGCCCCAAGGGAAGCGGACGTGCCCTGACCCTTCGGCTTACTCATCGGTCGAATGTTATTAGCAGACATTACTTCTCTTCTTCCTTCTGTCTAGCGATGGCAGCGTTAGCCCAGAACATTGCCTCTTCAAGCTTGGTGATAGCCAAGGATTTCTCTCTACCAGGAGGCAGGTTGGCAGAGAAATGTCTAGCAACCCCAAGGCAGTGATCTCTCACTATCTGATGAGCGAAAATCACTTCTTCAGTCTTGGGCTTATGGTAGGCGAACCTCCAGTTGAGATTCTTGAGTTCATCGTTATCTACTACTGGGGTAGTCATCAGGCGGGTAGAGCCCTCTTCACATTGACGGTAGATGTCGGATTACCCGAGCCGGAGTTGAGCCCGGCAAGCATGGCCATAATGTCGGGCCTGCCACCAGGACCCATGGTTGCCTGCCCGGGGGCTATGCCAGGAGGCAGACCAGTACCGCCACCCATTCCCATATCGCCAGGCATTCCCGTCCCCTGATCCATTCCAGGGGGGGCAGGAGGAGCTTCGGGAGGGGCAAAGGCCATCGAGATGGCATCCTCTAGAGTCTTGCCCTTCTGCCTCTGCTGAATGACTAGACCGAGTTGAGAAAGTACCTGGCCTGGGTCCTGACCTTGCTGCGCAAGGACTGGGATAGATTGGGCGAGAGCTGCAACGCTTTGGAGAAGAGCATTCCGTAACTCTTCCACCTCAATAGCAGCTTCTTCCTGTGTGACATTGATACCAAAGGGAAACTGTCTACGTGTAAAGTCTCTAGAGATAAGACGATCTCCGCGCATCTGGAGCAGCGCGACCAAGGCCCTGTTGGGATCAAGACCCATGGCGAAGCCGTAAACGATGTCGGCCGAGTAGTCGCCATTTATATCCTTGGAGGGCTTGTACCTAATGCTGTAAGGAGTTCCATTGGCCTGTCCTCGAATGTCCTTATCTACATCCGACCAAAGTGCCTCGTCCATCTTCAAAGAGATGCGTACAACATCCTTGAAGAACTTACGCAACACTTCCTGGCCTGCCTGAATGGAGGAGTTGAATCCGCCCTCCAGAGCCTTGACGCCTTGGCCGGTAACAATGGAAGCATCCGTGTTACCTGTACGGGTCTGAGGGTAACGAGCCCCCTGCATCAGCTCATTCTGAAGGTTGGCAGCCTCCTGGAATACGGCAGGCTCCAAGTCCAGGTTGACCCTGCGGACCCCGTTAGGGTCATTCGTACGGATCGTAGACAGAGGTCCTACAGCGAATTCCTGGACATCGTAGGGGACCGCGATAGGAGCCTCAATAGACTGCTCCGCAGCCTCCATAGCCATCATGGAGAACCGATTTTTGGCTAACTGGATCCAGATCACGTCATCGAACTGCCCACGAGGGACATCGGTGACGCCGGGCCTCTGGGCTACAGCAACACACGGTTCATCGATCGGGTTCGCAGCCCAGTTCAGGACAAGGTCATGCCGTTCGGGCAGGACCACACACCATTGATCCTTGTCATGGTAGAAGATGATCTCTAAAAGGGACTGACTATTGGGAGAGAGGAAGTTGTTACAGATCTGGCCGGTAAGGTGAGGATAGAGAGCGCACAGCTCCATAACCGTCTTACGTACAACCCTGGTGAAACTAATAAGTCTTCCGAAGCGGTCAAACTCGGGGTAGCAACCACGTGGATTGATGAACACGATTCGGGGAGTCCTCTCAACCCAATCGGGCTCGATGATGCAGGGCATCAATCCGTAAGAAACGTAGTTGTCCGCAGCCGAGTACATTTGTGACTGCACTCCGGAAAGTTCCATGTAGTGCTGGATGATCGTTGTCTTCTTGTCCGCGAACTTGCGAGCGGTATCGTTAGACATGTTGACAGCACTGCAATTGAAGCTAGGCAGAGGGGCGAGCATCTCCGCTGTGTCCCTAGCCGCAATATCGATGTAGTTAGCGATGATCGGCTTATCGATGTCCGGAGAGAACATGTTAGGTGCGACATCCTCAAGCCTACCCTCACGGATGGCGTTGATGTCATTCATGTTCTGGTCCCTATGCGCGTACCGCGCTCGAAGCTCCCTAACCTTCTGGGAGATCTCTACAGGGCTATGCACTAAGCCCCATGTTCATTTCCTCGCGGAAATCCAGACAGTGCTTGTCGATGTGCATGCCGTAGATCCAATCCCTCGCACGAGGGTCGCTAGAGACGATGCCAGCCCTCCAAGGGCACATAGGGCACTCAATGATCGTCAAACCGCTATACTCCCTTCAGAGAGGTAGTCGTCAAGGTAAACAACGTTCTGCCGGTTCTTCCTACCTCTGGACATGTACATGGAACCCCGATGCATCACCGACTTCATGGTGTGCTGTTCCACCATTGTTCGGGCCTTCAACTCCGCGAACCACAAAGCCATGGGCAGGTCCATCTTCAAATCCTTACCCTTGATTCCAGGCTGCCAGGTAATAAGCTGCTCGATCAGAGCCTTGATGCCTTCACTGTTGTGGGAGGAAGGAAGCTCAATCATCTGCTCATCAAACAGAGGAGCAACAGAGGCGACACCGAAATCCGGGTCAATCTTGTTCTGCCCCGTGTAGTGCTCCTGCATAGAGACACCCCGGTTAGCGAGGAAAGACCTGATCTCCTCATCCCTGGTCAAGTAGAGCTGGAAGGCGTTCTTCTCAATAACCCAGGTGTTCGGGTTGTACTTCTCCGTCCAGGTACGGATCAGAGATTTGATCTGCTGAGGAGAAGGAGACGCCATACGATTGGCATCCAGCACATACCGTTTCTGAGTCTTCATATCCACGCCCAGGACCACGGTGCCGGTCTCCCCAGCCATGGCAGGGTCCATAGAGCAGATGACGTACAGGCCGTCCATGCCTTGGGACCTGTGGTACGGATTGTCCTTACGAAGGACTCCTACCGTCCTATTCCCGTTCACACACGACCTGATAGAGCGAGAGTCGAAGATGGAAGTCTCAGCAACGTCGGCCTGCATGTAGACCATGGACCAGGTCTTAGGGTCAAGCATGCCCCGGCGCTTCTTCAGCCGCCTGCCGTCCCAGCGAGGGTAGAGACCTTCCTCGTCTGCTTCATCCTCAGTCCCGATCCACGGGACGTTAGACCGAGGCCAGAGGGTAAGCCATTGGTCAGGATCGTCGTGGTATTGCAACACAGCAGGTTGAGCGAGGTAGGTCCACGGGGACTTACCGTCAGGGTATCTATCCGGGTTGCGTAACTCTCTATAGAGGTCAACGGAGTCAACCCGTGTACCTGCCACAATCAACCTGCCACCCGGACCGAGCCGAGTAAGAACTTCCTGTTGAATCCAACGAATCTGGGATTCATACTGACTACAGTTACTCAGAACAACACAGTCGTCCAGAATAATCAGGTCAGCTCTGGCACCGTAAATCTGGCCACCAATACCGAGGGCAACCATAGTGGGGTCTTTTTCCGAGGAATCCCTATTGGAATCCCCGAGGTAAACCATCTGTGCCTGCCAGACAGAAGAGGCTCCCTGATACCCGTCAGCGGGAGCGAAATCATCCTGGAGTTTCTTATATCTCGGGTGAGTAAGTCTCTGCTTAATGGCGTAAACGAATTGCTTAGCCATTTCCTGAGTCTTAGAAACCAGCATAACCCGGATATTAGGTTCCCTGCAAATCCGGTAGGTAACGTAGTCAATGGAAAGGGTGATCGTCTTACTGTGCTCAGGCGGGCAGTTGACCAGGATGTGCCTAGGATCCCCAGGCTCATAGATGATGGACGGGTGAAGACCCTCAAGGTTCTTACCCTCAATCAGATCAATCCACATCTGCTGATGAGAGAACGTCTTCATCCCAAGGTACTTCTCGCGGAAGTCCGCGAACTCACCTGTCTGCTCCCTCTTAGCAGGAGCCTTAGCGTTTAAAGCCCTAGCCTCGTCACAGGCCTTACGGAAGCTAGGGTCAAGGCTCCTCCACTGGTGGTAAGAGCCGACCTTCCTGCCAACCGAGGTGATAGCATCCTCAACCGAGTAGCCAATTCCGATCTTCTTTACGACGATCTCTTTGGCTTTCCCGATAGGGATATCCATCTTCCGGTTAGCTATCTAGATCAGAACCTTCCTAGGTAATTTTACAACCTCCCTATATAGGGGAGCCTTACAGGCTCCCCCTCCGTACCTCTCACTGGAGTTCGAGGTACTACAGGGGAGCCCTTAAAGGCTCCCCTTACCTACCTAGGTAATAACCTAGGTAACCTAAGAGCCTCCCTCAAGGAGGCTCTATAACCTAGGTAGTAGGTACCTACCTAGGTAGTAAATACTATTTAGTACCTACCTATGTATACGTAGCGAGAAGGCCCTTCTCGCGTAGATTAGAAGGTAACAATCCTACAACAATGTTAGATAGGTATACAGAGGGTAACCTACCGAGGGATATTACCTTGCAGCCATATACAGACAGTTACCTAGGTAAGGTAAGGCTAACCTCCCCCGTATACGAAAAAAAATGGAGGGGGGATAGTAGACATAGGGGACGCGCGGGTTTAAAACCCCCCGGGTCAAACGGGTAGGAACCGCGCGTCTAGGTAGGAAACTAGGACAAATCAGGCAGGCCGCAGGCCTGGGGCCTTTGTCCACCTTTGGGTGGACTCATGCCTCTTTGGGACCTTCCACACATCAGTGAATATCTGGTAGATCAGCCCCTGATGGGGCTAGATCAGCAGGATTTTAGCATGTTTGTAGTGATCGTCGGCAGATGCCGACATTCCCTCCCCTGCTCACCCATTGGGCTCGCTGCCTACCTAGCCATTCCTAGGACCTCATTCCTAGGGACTCTGAGAGCCTTTCTGCGGCCCTGTAGGGCCGTCCCTATGCCTACCTATGGGGTAGGGGCTTTCAGCCCGTTAGAAAGCATCTGGAGTCTTTGTACCTAGTGTCCTTTTTGCTGCCGCCCTCCCTTCGGTCGGTTGCCATCGAGTACCTAGTCCTGAGGCAGGGAGAACCAAACGGTTGATTGGTTGGTATCTCCTCGTAAAGGATCTTGGTCTAGGTCTCTGACCTGCAGAAACATAGTCGTTACCCTCTTGTGACTTGATTC
>Ga0070695_100000070_pt1 | contig 40725 bp, 27 predicted proteins | sample KBSK1252metaG_FD_65471 | JGI IMG/M metagenome (GOLD analysis project Ga0070695, IMG submission 65471) | Corn, switchgrass and miscanthus rhizosphere microbial communities from Kellogg Biological Station, Michigan, USA - KBS K1-25-2 metaG | ecosystem: Host-associated > Plants > Roots >...
GGGATCCTCGTTGGTGCGGTAGGTCCCGCCCCAGATCCACACCTCGTCGCCGAACGTCGCCGCCGAGGCCCACGCACGCCGGCTGGGCCCGCTCGTGGCCATGGCCGTCCAGGTGTCGGTGGAGGGGTTGTAGCGCGCCCCGTTCGCCAGGTAGTTGCTGCCGTCGCTGGTGCCTCCCCAGATCAGCATGTCCGTGCCCGTCCAGAGGGCGACGTGGCCGTAACGCCCGGAGGGAGCTCCCGTGGTCGTCACCGCGGTCCAGGCGTTGGTGGACGGGTTGTAGCGGGCGCCGGTGTTCAGACCGGTCCCTGCCGCCGCCACCCCGCCCCACACGATCATCTCCGTCCCCGTCCACACCGCCGTCGCCTGCCAGCGTCCCGACGGGGCACCCGTGGTCGTCGTGGCCGACCAGCTGTTGGCGCCCGGGTCGTAGCGGGAGCCGGTGTTCATGTAGGTGCTCACGTCGCGCCCGCCCCAGACCACCATGCGGGAGCCGGTCCACACCGCCACGTGGCCGCCGCGCGCGGCCGGAGCACCGGTGGTGGTCGTGGCCGCCCAGGAGTCGGTGCCAGGGTTGTAGCGGCTTCCGTTGTTGTAGATCGTGGTGGCGCCGTCGTCTCCGCCCCACACGATCATCTGGGTATCCGCCCACACCGCGGTGTGGTGCCAGCGCTTGGCGGGGCCGGTGGGGAGGGTGCGCCAGGTGTTGCTGAGGAAGCTGTAGGCGATCCCTCCCGTCTGCACGGTGCCCGAGCCGTTGTCGCCGCCAAAGACCAGGTATTCCCCTCCGGAATTGACGGCGGTGTAGTTGGTGCGGGCGGACGGGGCGTTGGGCAGGGGCACCCAGTGGTCCGTGTAGTAGACGGGGAAGTCGTCGTCCACCGCCCCGTCGCAGTCGTCGTCCAGGTTGTTGCAGGTGGCGTCGTCCGGGGAATTGGGGGTTCCCGGGACGCAGGTGTTGTACGTGTAGACGGCGGCACACTCGAGCGATCCGAAGGCGCGACAGACACCGAAGCCACACACGGTGGGCTGCGGGAGGTAGTCGTCGCTGTAGTTCCCGTCGCAATCGTCGTCCACGACGTCGCACGTCGTGTCGAGGACGCCGGGGTTCACGGCGGGATTGGCGTCGTTGCAGTCCCCTCCGGTGCCGATCGTGCTCGCCGGGTGGCTTCCATCACACACCGACACGCCGGGACCTCCGCCGTAACCGTCGCCGTCCCCGTCCGTGTACCAGGTCAGGCAGGCGCAGTAGCGCGCGCCGTCGTTCCAGGTCCCGCCGTTGGCGACGCCGCCCCACACCAGCATGCTGCTTCCGGTCCACGTCCCGGAGTGGAGGGCGCGGGGCCGGGGGGCGGCCGCGGCCGTGGTGGCCCTCCAGGAATCGAGATCGGGGCGGTAGCGGCCGCCGGTGTCGAGGTAGGCCGCGCTGCTGCCGCCCCACACGATCATCTCGGTGCCGGTCCAGACGGCGCTGGTGACGAACCGAGGCGCCGGAGCGCCTGCGGCCGAGAGCGCCGACCAGGCGTCGCCGGCGGGATCGTAGGACCCACCGGTGCCGACCGGGCTGCCGTTGTCCCCTCCCCAGACCAGCATGCGGCTGCCGGTCCAGACGGCGGCGTGGCTACGCCTCCCGGCGGGGGCGTTCCCCGTGGAGGTGGACGTCCAGGCGTCGGCGGCGGGATCGTAGCGCCCTCCGGTACCGAGGTGGCCCAGGTGGCTCAGCCCGCCCCAGACCACCATGGCCGAACCCGTCCACACGGCGGAGTGACCGATCCGGGGCGAGGGGGCGGACAGGTTCGACACCGGCGTCCACACGTCCGTGGCCGGATCGTAGAGCGCGCCGGTGCCGAGGTTGCCGGACCCGTCGCTCCCGCCCCACACGATCATGCGCGAGCCCGTCCAGACCGCGGTGTGATCGGTCCGGTAGGGCGCCTGCCAGTACGTGATCTCGCTCCAGGCGTCGCCCGCGGGGTTGTACCGCCCGCCCCGGATCGGGTAGCCGTTCGCGTCCATCCCACCCCACACGAGCACGGAGGTGCCGCTCCAGACGGCGGTGTGTCCCGACCGGGCGGTGGGGGCGCTGGTCGCGCTGGTCGGGAGCCAGGTGTCGGTCGCCGGGTTATAGGTCGCGCCATCCCCGCGCAGGCCGCGGTCGCTCGTCCCGCCCCAGAGGACGAGCTCCGCTCCCGTCCAGACCGCGATGTGCTGGCTCCTCCCCGGGGGCGAGGGCTCGCCCGCCCGCGTGGGGACCCAGGTGTCGGCGGCGGGGTCGTAGACGGCGCCGGTGTTGAGGTTGACCGGATACACGCCCGCGCCCCCCCAGACGATCATCCGGCTCCCGGCCGCGGCCACGCTGTGGTACGCGCGCCCGCTGGGCGCTCCGGTGAGCGAGGTGGGCGCCCACGTGTTCGTCGCCGGGTCGTAGCGCCCGCCCGTGTTGGTGTAGGGGGAGGTGACCCGATCGTTGCCTCCCCACACCACCATGCGATTCCCTACCCAGATCGCGCTGTGGCGGTCCCGGGGGACGGGCGCACCGGCGGTGGTCATCGGCGTCCAGGTGTCCGAGACCGGGTCGTACAGGGCGCCGTCGTTCAGCAGATCGGAATTGAGGTCCGAAGATCCGCCCCAAACGATGACCCGGGAGCCGGTCCAGACCATCGTGTGGCCGCTTCGAGGAGAGGGTTGCCCGGTGCTGGCGATCGGGCTCCAGGTGTTGGTCGCCGGGTCGAAGCGCTTTCCCGGCCAGATCACGAGGACGGACCCGGTCCACGCTCCATGGTTGATCGTCGTCTGCGTGGGGGCTCCGTTGGGGTTCATGGGCGTCCAGGCGTCCGCCGCCGGGTCGTACATCGCGCCCTCGACGGGGTAGCCGTACCCTCCGGTCCCCTGCCAGACCAGCAAGCGCGCGCCTGTCCAGGCCGCGTCGGGACGAGACACGAACGTGGGGGCGCCCGCCGTGGTCATGAGCGTCCAGGAGTCGGTGACGGGGTCGTACCGCCCCCCCTGCCTCCCTGCGCCTCCCCACGCCAGCATCGCCGATCCGGTCCAGACCAGCGCACCGGAGAAGGTGTCGACCGGCGCCCCGAACGTGCTCACCCCCGTCCAGGTGTCGGTGGCGGGGTTGTACCGTCCTCCTCCTTCCGCTCCTCCCCAGATGATCATCTCGGTCCCGGTCCAGACGGCGCCATGCCCGTAGCGCCCGCTCGGGGCTCCGGTGCCCGTCCGGGTCCAGGTGTTGTCGGCGCAGGTGGGAACGAGGAGCGCGGCGGAGAGGTCCGGGACGACGATGGTGCCGGGCGTGTTGCTCGCCTCGGGGGGGATCGGCGCGTGCCTCTCGCGCTCGGCGGACCACCAGGCCTCGAACGTCACCTTCGGCCAGGAGGCGACCGCGAGGCGCAGCTCCTCGTCGGAGCGGGAGAGGACGACTTCGGCCGTGAACGCCTCGTCCGTTTCCTCCAGCGGTCCGAGCCGTCCCACCTCCTGGTCCTGGAGCCTGGCCTCGGACGCGTCGAGGGGCTGCGCACGGACGGTGTACCCGGGAGCGGCGTGCTCGAGGTCCTTCGGCGTCTGCACTCCGGCGTAGCCCAGCTCCGCCTCGCGGCGCGCGGCCTCGTGGAAGCGCGGATCGCGCGCATACCAGGACCGGAGCAGGCGGTCCACGAGGGCGGGGCGCGCGATGGCTTCCGCGATCAGGACGGGATCGTGCCCCAGGGCGTCGAACATGGCCTCGAGCGTGGCGGGATCGCGCGAGCCCGCGACCATGCGGTCCAGCTCCGCCTGCAGCTCGACGGTCCCCACGGGCCGCTTCCAGAGCTCCTCCAGGGCGCGCGATTCCCGGAGCACCTCCTCCACGCGCGCCCGCAGCACGCTCTCCGGCAGCACCTCTTCGAGCGCAGGCTTGGCCCCCGGGTTCGACTCCGGCCAGATCCGGCGCTCCCAGAGGACGCGCTCCACCGCCCGGTGGGCGTCCACCCTGGCCTCGAAGTCCAGCGTGGCGGCCTGGGCCGGGGCGGCGGCCAGTGCGGCCAGGAGGAGGATCCGCGCGATGCCGTGCATCGCATCGGGGTATACGCGCCCGGCATCCCGGGCGCGATCGCACAAGTATGTGAAAGCGGCCTAGGACTCCTGCGCGAGCTCGTACTCCTCGCCGGGGAAGGCGGCGCCCCCTTCACATGGTCAGCTCCACCGTGAAGCTGCGGATCGTCCCCACGTCCACCGCTTCCCTGTCCTGGACCTCGAGCGTCCAGGTCCCCTTGGGCTTCTTTCCCGCCAGGACGGCCAGCCCCGGGGCGTTGAGCGCGTCGTAGGTCTTCTTGATGTTGTCGGCCCCGCCGCCCGTCCGATGGTGGAGCTCGATGGGGGCCAGGCCCAGGGCGGTGGGCGGCTTCACCTTCACGATCAGGTCGCCGATGTAGGTGTGCTCGATGTCCACCGTCACCCGCACGCTCTTGAGCGGGGTGACGTCCGCCACCGGCACCGAGAGCCTGGCCGTGCCCAGATCGGGGATGGGAACGTCCTGCTTGGCGGTCCGTACCGCCACGTGCGCGGCCTGCGGCGGGGAGGCGAGCTCCACGGCGCGCCGGGCGTTGACCCGTCCGTACCCGTAGATGCGGCTGTGGCCGGAAGGGTCGTAGCGGCCCCCGGTGGGGTCGATGCGGTCGCACGAGCGCTTGACCACGTCCTTCACCTCGTCCCAGCGCAGCTCCGGGTTCCGGGAGAGCACCAGGGCCGCCACCCCCGCCACACCGGGAGCGGCGCTGGAGGTGCCCCCGAAGTCGTTGGTGTAGTCGCCGGCGACGTCTCCCCGGCTGGCCGCGCCCGGGTTGTAACCGTTGGGGCCGGCAAGGTCGGTGGTCCAGATGCCCGGGGTCCTCCCCACGGTGAGATCGCTGCTGGGGAACGCGCACCACACGGCGTCCCCGAAATCGCTGTAGTCGCTCTTCTTGCCCGAGTCGTTGCAGGCCGCCACCGCGATCACCTGGGGGTTGGCGGCGTAGCCGTCGTTATCCACGCTCTCGTTGCCGTTCCCCGCCGCCCAGGCGATCACGCATCCCTTTCCGTTCCTGCCGTTCCGGATCACCCAGTCGATGGCGAGACGGGTGGAATCCGGCAGGGCGTAGACCTCGTCGTGCAGCGGGTCGTTGGGATCCTGGAAGTCCCCGTCCCACGGTCCCCAGCTGCAGGAGATGACGTCGGCTCCGTGCTGCGCCGCCCAGACAATGGCGTCGGCCTCGTTCTGGGAGCCGAGATCCGAGGACAGCCGGATGGGCATCAGCTTGGCCCGGGGAGCCACCCCGGAGGCGCCGAAGCGCCCGTCCGCGCAGGCCACGCCGGCGCACGCGTGCCCGTGGCGGTCGCCCAGCCGCGGCCGGGGGTCGTCGGTGTGACGGGTGGCGTCCCGCGGCGCCACCACCTTGCCCGGGGAGGTGAACTCCGCGTGGGCGAGATCGAAGCCGTCGTCGATGACGGCGATGACCGTCCCCTCGCCCTGTGTGATTCCCCAGGCCGCTTCCACGCTGGCGTGGGCGTTGATGTTGAAACCGTTCACCGAGGTGGCCTTGAGATGCCACTGCTGCGGGAAGGCTCCCCTCAAGCTGGCCCGGCGCACCAGCTCGGGGTGGCACAGCTCCACCGCCGGGTCCCGCAGCAGGCGCTCGGCCAGGGCGAACACCTTGAGCCCCGTGCCTTCCCGGGCGCCGGCGAAGAAGGCGTTCCTCGCGTAGCCGACCTCTCTCTTCAGAAGGAGGCCGTGGGCGGCGAGGATGCGCTTCACCCGGCTGGCCGGCACGTCGTCGGCACACTTCACGAAGAAGTTCTCGGTGTAGACCACGGGAGACCGGGAATTCCTGTGGCAGAGCACCCGGCCCGCGAAGCGGATCCCGCGCTCCCGCTTCAGGCTGGTGCGGACCGCATCACGGAGCTTGGTGCCTCGGCGAGCCTCACGCGCGCCGTAGATCTCCACACCGGCTTCGTCGAAGCGCGCCACGCGCACGAAGTTCCGCATCAGCTCGCGGGAGGTGCGGGAGAGAGCGATCCTCTCCAGCGGGCTCCTGCTCTCCGTACGCACCACGACGTACTCGTTGCTTTCCACCAGCCGCTGCACCTTGCCCCGCTTGCCGCCGTATCGGACGGTGTACATGCGCTTCCCCCTCCTTCTCCGGGTTTCCCGCTACACTGGCTACATGAGCGCGCCCCGCGAGCTCCGCGTGGGGCAGGGAGAGCGCGCACGCACCTACTCCCTGGCCCGCGACCGCCACGCCGTTCACGGCCCTGCCGCCCGCGCCGTCCCCGATCCCATCCTCGTGCTCGAGGACGGCGAGATCGCGGTGGTCGGGGGCGAGGCTGCCCCGCCCGGGGCCGGCCCGGTCTACGTCACGCCCGCCGGCGGCCTCGTCGTCCCCACGGGCCGCGTCCTCCTGCGCTACCGCTCCGGCACGCGAGCCCTCGACCAGGCTCCACGGCTCCGGGACGTGGGATTCGAGGTGGAGCGCGCGCTCGACTACGCGCCGGAGGCGCTGTGGGTGCGCCCCCGCGGGGGCGGCGTGGCCGACGCCCTGGAGAGCCTCCCGCACCTGGCGTCTCTCCCCGGGGTGGAGGAGGCGGAGCCGCAGCTCCTCCTTCCCCGCTCCCTCCGCTAGGACGCGCGCAGGCCTCACACCACCTTCCCTTCCTTCACGAACTCGCGGTGGATGGCGGCCTCCAGCCGCTGCCGGTCCAGGGTGGCGCTGGCGTCGGCGAGGACCCCGATGGAGCAATGCTGGACCACGTTCAGGATGGCGGCCCCGCTGATCTCGTAGCGGGTGGACAGGTCCGTGAGGCTGACGTCGGGGGACAGGGCGATCTGGGAGGGCAGGCTGTTCGCCCACAGCATGAGGCGCTCCTCCGCCCGCGGCATGGGGAAGTGGATGACCGACTGGAAGCGGCGGATGAAGGCGTCGTCGATGTTGTTGCGCTGGTTGGTGGCCAGGATGACGAGGCCGTCGAAGGTCTCGATCCTCTGCAGCAGGTAGGAGGCCTGCTGGTTCGCGTACTTGTCGTGGGCGTCGCGGATGTCCGTGCGTTTGCCGAAGAGCGCGTCCGCCTCGTCGAAGAAGAGAATCCAGTCCTTGCTCTCGGCGCGGTCGAAGAGGCGGGCCAGGTTCTGCTCCGTCTCCCCGATGTACTTGCTGATCACCCGCGAGAGGTCGATGCGGAACACGTCGCGTCCCGTGTGCTTCCCTAGCAGGGTGGCGGTGATGGTCTTCCCCGTTCCCGGCGGGCCGTAGAAGAGGGCGCGGTATCCCGGGCGCACGCGCCGCCCCAGCCCCCACTCCCCCATCACCGTGTCCGCGTGGGACACCCAGTTCTGGATGTCCCGGATCTGCGCCAGCGTGGTGGGATGCAGGACCAGGTCCTCCCAGTCCATCTCGGTGGTGAGGTGCTCGGCGGGGAAGGCGGTGCTGAAGCGGGGTCTGGACACGCCCCCGGTGGTGATCTCCTCGACGATCTCCGGGTGGACGATGAGACGACCGCTCCACATGGGCTCGCCTTCGGGGACGCGGTCGACCCAGAGGACCTGCTGCTTGGCGAACCAATGGGCGTTGCCGAAAAGGCGCATGGCGTCCATGCGCTCGTTGAGGTCACCACCCCCGAGAAGGAAGAGCGCCGTCTCCGCCGTGGGAAGAACACCGCGGTGGTTCACCCCGCGCGCTCCACCAAGGATCGCCAGCTCTCCTCCCTCCGGACAGGCTTCGGCCACCACCGAGTCAAGGAACTGCGGGTCCACGTGCGGCGCTAGAGCCAGGACGAGAACCAGGAGGTCCTCATAGGTCGGCGCGTGACGCTCCACGAGCCTGGCCAGCACACCCTCGTCGGGAAGGAGCTCGAGGATCGGGATGTCCACCACTTCTGCCTGATCGTGGTGCTGCTCCAGCCTCCTCACCGCGATGGTGCGGAGCCAGTCGAGCGCGAGACGGAGGTTGGTTCGGCTGTGTTGCATTTCCTAAAGCGTTTTCCGTACCAAGAGGTGCAACGGTCTCTCCTCGCGTTTCAACTTTCCGCGAGCCTCGTGAACAGTCATCTCCTTGCCGCCCAACGTGACGGGCAGGTTCTTCACGGTGGATCCGCTGCTCCGATTCTCGCTGGCCGGCAGCGGCCAGAGATTGGCGAGGTGGTCCGGTCCTCCCAGTTGACGTTCCATCACATGATCTCCGTCATATCCATCGTGGCTCGGGCTGAAGCCGAAGTTCTTGAACACCGCGTTGATCTTGCCGCCGCCTCCCGTTTTGCCCTTGTCGTCGTAGACGAGGAGCACGCCAGGGGCCAGACTGGCGAATTGCTCGGCGAGGCCGATCGTCTCGCCTTCCAGCTCCATGCGTTCGGTCGCCTTGCACACCCTCACGGTCCCCTTCCAAGCGGAAAAGCCATCGTCCTTCGCGAGTGCCGGGTTCTCCTTCACGAGGGAGGCGATGGCCTTCACATTGGTCATGGACGCGGCCGCCCTCAGCGCCTTTTGAGGAACGTACAGCTTGGTGAGCGGTCCGATGTAGATGTTGGGGTAGGCCGACGCCCGGCGTTTGGGATAGGTGCACGGGAGGGGGTTCTTCGCGGTGCCCTCATCTCCGCTTCCGCCGATCATGCTCGACAAGAGGTCACCCAGCGCGTTGAACTCGGCCGTCAGCTTCTTGTCCAAGCCCGCGATCGCCACCTCGTCCGGCGGCGTCTTCGCCTGGGCCCGCGAGATGTCCTTCTCGAGCGCATCGATGGCAGCTTCCTTCTTTTCCACCTCGCGCTTCTTCTCCGGGGGAGGGTTGAAGCGGACGATGAAACCGGCGGGAGGATCGGGCTTGCTCTCGACGACGAGCTTGGCCTGCTCTCCCTCTCCTGTGAACTTGAGGGTGTGAGACTCGCCGGCGCCGGTCACCGGCGCGGACTTCTTCCACCACTGCAGGAACCCCTTCACCCCCGCCTTCACCGCCGCCCCGATCTTCTGGAGCAGCGCCCCCAGCCAGGCCACCACCCGGTCCAGGCCCTTGTCGATGGGCTGGCGGATCTTCTTGATGATGGCCACGATCTTGGCGGGGACGCCCCCCAGCCCCACCAGGCGGGCCAGGAAGGAGATGACCACCACCAGCGTGTTGGCCATCGTCTGCTCGACCTTCTGGGCCGCGGCCGTGAGCTGCCCGGCGGCGATGGCGGCCATGCTGTCCACGAAGGCGGCCACGGTGGCGGCGATCTGGGAGATTTTCTCCACGAAGAACATGACCGTGTTGTAGATGGCGATGATGGCCTGGATGACCGCTCCCGCCGGGTTGATCATGCTCACGATCTTGGTGACAGCCGCCTTCACGATCTCCGAGGTGACGAGGCTCGTCACCTCGGCGATGAGCATGGACTTCAACTCGGTGAGCTCGGCCTTGATCTGGTCCCAGGCCGCGGCCGGGCCGTCCTTCACCAGGGTGACCAGGATGGAGGCCGTCTTCTCCAGCACCACCAGCACGGGCTCGGGGATGATCTTGACCAGCTTGGCGCGGATGTTCTGCCAGGTCAGGCCCAGGACGGAGAGCACGCACTTGATGATCTCGAGGAGATCGAAGGACTTGGGGATGTAGACCCCGGCCTCGCCCAGCGGTCCCGTGATCCACTTGATCAGCGCCGCCTTCAAGTGCTCCACGATATTGCTCGCGAACATCTCGAAGCCGAGCCGGCCCGCCCGCACCAGGTTGCCCACGAAACCGATGGGGTTGGCGAGGATGGTGTGGAAGGTGGCCTGCGCCTTCTTCACGTAGGGGATGACGCCCGGCGCCACCACCGAAAAGATGATCTCCAGCAGCTCCAGGACCGTGCCCTTGGCCCAGCTGAAGAACTGTCCGGCCAGGCTTGTGACCAGGCCCACCACCTTGCCCACCACCCCGGTGATGCTCACCACGTCCTGCCAGGTGATGGATTTCAGGGTGGCCACCACACGAACGGGCACCGCCTGCACGAACGCCATCAAGCCGGAGAGGGCGCTCTGGAACCAGGCCCAGGCCCGGGCGATGGCGTTCCCCTTCTTGATGTTTTCCCAGATGTCCTCGCGGCCGATCAGCTTCATGAAGCCGCCGATCAGCGTCTCCGCGTTGCGCGGGACGGGCTCGCCGGTCACCGGATCCTTCCCCAGCACGGCGCAGAGCAGGTCGTAGCCGCGCGTGGGGCGGAGCAGCTCGGCCAGGGGCCGGAGGATGGCGTCGCGGACGAGGTCCATGAGCCCCGTCACCAGACCGAGCGCGAAGTTCTTGAGGCTGGTGATGGGGGTGGTGAAGATGGCCTTGGCCCGCTCCCAGACTCCGTCCAGATCGCCGATGTCGGTCAACTTCAGGGACTTGAGGAAAAGGCTGATGCCCTGGCGGATCTGGCTCCCCAGGTTGGCGAAGGCTCCGATCTGCTGCTCGACCCAGGCCCCGGCGCGCTGGAAGACGCCGTAGTTGTCGAGCACGGTGGTGATGATGGAGCCCAGGGGCAGCGTCTCGATGAGCGCGCGGAGGATGTTGCCCGCGCTCCGATCCACCCCCGCCATGTTGATGGGGTTGAACCCCAGCACGATGGTGAGCAGGCGGAAGCCCGGCAGGAGATTGGCCTTGTCCGCGAACTTGTTCAGGACGTCGCCCAGCCCGAAGTCCCACCGCTGCACGGCCGGGGTGGCCGCCGCCGTGCTCACCTTGGGGCTGCGCTGGATGGCGGCGCCCTGCTGGATGGTGTGGGTGAGCTCGTGGGCCAGGAGGTGGCGGCCCTCGCTGGTGCCGGGGCGGTACTGATCGCCCCCGAAGAAGATGTGGTTCTCCGTGGTGAAGGCCCGCGCCCCCAGCTGATGGCTGAGCTGGGCCGACTCCGCGTCGGAGTGCACGCGCACGCCACCGAAATCGGCGTCGAAGCGGGACTCCATGAAGCGCCGCGTGGACGCCTCGAGCCTGTGGCCTCCACCCTTCTTGGCGCGGATCCCCGACTGCACGGCATCCGACGCGACCGGAGGTCCGGTGCCGAACCTCTGGATTTTTCCCTTCTCCTTCTCCTTTTCCTCCGCCCGCTGGATCACGGGCGTGCGCATGATCCGGTCCGCCGTCGCCTCGGCCTCCCGCTCGTGGCGGTCCCCCGGAGCGTTGACCGTCATCTTGGTCTGCACCACCGAGAAGAAGGGCTGGCGCGCGATCTGCGGTGGCCGGGAGACCGTGGTGCGGGTGCGCTCGGCCGCGGTTTTCACGGCGCCCACTCCACGTGCATGAGGCGCGGCATCCATGGCAGCTTCACGTGCCCGATGCCCCAGGGAAGGCTCTCCAGCAGCACGTCGTGAGGGCGGCGCTCCACGCGCAGCAGCCAGTCGCCGTCCCGCAGCTCCAGCCGGCCGCTCCGCGCCAGGAAGTTGCCGCGCAGGCCGTCCGCGCTGGTGCCGCGCAGCACGGCCCAGTGACGCATCACCGATTCCAGGAGCGCGACCGCTTCCCTCCCCTCCTCGGGCGTGACCGGGGACTCCCGGGGAAGCGCCCCATCGATGGGGAGGCCGCACAGCACCTTGGCCAGGACCAGCACGTGCTCCTCCGCGGTGAGCTCGCCCGTGGCCAGATGGTGCAGGAGCAGGGCCGCCCGCGAGGGGCGTAGGAGCACGTCACCACCGGCGGTCCCCAGCAGCTCCAGGAAACGCGGGAGGAACGGGTGGAGGAGCACGAGGCCCGCGTCCTCCACGGGCAAGCCCTCCTCGACCACGGCCTCGTCCGGGGCGGGAGGCAGGACCGGGGTCGGGAACGGGTCCACGACAGAGATGGGGAGAGGCGCGAGCCGGGCGATCGCGTCGCGCTCCCCTTCCGGAAGACGCGACCCCAGACGGGCCGCCGCGGTGCGGAACAGGGCGTCCTCGGTCGCGCAGGTCTCCGCGGGAGCGGCGCCCACGACGGCGTGCAGGGCGACCTCGATCAGGGAGGCTTCCATGCGATGACGCAGGTGGCCGCTCGCCGGCATCCGGGAGGAGCGCAGGACCCTCCAGAGGAGGCGGTGTCGCTCGGGGTCGAGGAGCTCGAGAACCGCGAGCAGCGTGGCGGCGGAGAACTGCAGGAGCAAGCGCTCTCTCGTCCGCGCATCCTCGCGGAGGGCTTTTGCCAGCGCTGCCGGGAAGGGCGGGCGACCTCCAGGTTTCGCGCCCTCGGCCCGTCCTCCGTCGACGCCGGACGCCAGCACGGCCAGGAAGCGTTCCTCCAGAGACCTCCCCTCCTCCAGCGAGTACCACCAGGGGAGCCTTCCCCGGCGGAGGAAGTGCAGGACGGCTTCCAGGAGGGCCTCCGTCGGGCCGAGCGCGGGGGCGAGTTCCCCGCCCGTGGGCCGCTCCCCGACCGTCCAGCCGCGGTCGCGCAGGCCGGCCGCCACCGCGGAGGGGAGCCTCTCGGTCAGCGCCGCTTCCAGGCGCTCGGGCCGGACGTCTCCCAGGTCCACGGTGAGCCTGTCGATCACGAGCAGCGCATCCCCGGGATCGAAGGCGGTGAGCGCCGCCTCCAGGCGCGCCGCCGCGGCCTCCCGGCACAGGTCGGCGATCACCCGCTGCAGGGCCAAGGCGGCACCCTCGCCGCCCTGGACCTCGACCTCCACCACCTGCCGCAGGATCCGGTGCACCGGGTCCTACCTGCGGCGCCGCACGACCCGGAGGGGCGTCCTGCGATCGGGAGCGAGGGCGGTCTCGGTGAAGGCCCAGCAGCCCTCCTTGCTGATCACCAGGAGCTGCACGAGGATCCTCTCCTGCGTGGTCCGGGGCAGCTCCAGCTCCCGCTCCGATGAGTACTTCACGATCGGGCTGTTCACGTGCCAGTGGAACGCGAGCTGCTCGGGATTCACCCCTTCGCCGAAGGTCGCCGTGAGGACGAGGTTCTCCCCCTCCACCTTGGGCGTGATCGTCTTGAGGTCCACGGCACAGTCACGGCCGACCTGGTGCGTGCACTTGTTCATCTCGATGCGGCCGAACCCCGGCATGCTGAACCTCGCGGTGGAGGTTCCCGTGTTCTGCTCGACCTTCACGGTCTTCGGGTCGTAGGTCCACCGCTCCTCGCGCCGGCGATCCTGCCCCTCGGAGGCGAGCGTGAACTGCACCCTCATGCCGAAGATGTGACAGGCGTACGCTTCCACCACCAGCGTTCCCGCGCGGGGGTCGTAGCCGAGCACGAACGCGTCCGTCCCGTACTCCTTGGGCAGCGCCTTCTGCACCGTCGTCGTCACGGCCGTGCAGACGGCCTGCACGACGTCGGCGAAGTTGCTCTCCTCGATCCAGCTGTCCCCCACGATGGATCCCACGAGCTCGGCCAGGTTCTGGTCGAACTCCCGGTTCCCCCGCTCGTCGGTGAGCTGCACCCGCCACTCTCGCACCCGGAACTGGTAGGGCGTGCTCCCGGGGTGGGGGGCCCACACGGGGAAGCGGATCCGGAACGCGTCGCCGTTGCAGGGGAGCTTGCAGGGCGCGGGCACCGCGTGCTGCAGCGTCACCGTGGTCGAGCAGCCGTGCCCGTCGGAGACCGTGACCGTGGTCGTCCCGCTGGCCAGGCCGGTCACGGTGATCACGTCGTTCGCGACCATGCCCATCGAAGTGGCGTAGGGGAGCTCGCCACCGGTCACCTGGAACGAGGCCGCGTACGTCTGGGCCACGGTGTCGTCCGTGTAGGTCACCTCTCCCCCTGCCAGAGCCTCGGCAATGGTGAGCGTGACCGGGGCCGCCGCCACCTGATCGGCGTCGGTGATCTGCAGGACGTGGGTGCCGGGAGCAAGGGTGAGGGCGACGGCGCTGGGGAAGGCGGGGCGTGCCTCCCCGTCCACGGTCAGGGTGTAGGGAGGCTTGCCGCCCGAGCCTTGCAGGTTCACCTCGGCACCCTCGTCCCCGGTGCACCCCGTGTTGGCCACGACCAGGCTGGGTGGCTGCGGCACGGGCTCCGACAGGTCGAGGACGAACTGGATGGGCGCGCAGTCCGAGCAGCAGCGGTAGGGCAGGCAGAAGTCGGCGACCACCGCACCGGTGCGCAGATTGGCGAGGGCCAGGGAGTAGGCATCCCGCCCATCGTCTCCCCCCTGGGAGCTGCCGTGGTAGACGAGCACCAGGGTCCCCCCCACGGGAACGCCCGCCTTGTGCTGGATGGCGGGATGCTCCTCCGCGTACCCCTCGAAGGCGGCGAGCTTCCGGATCTGCTCCACGCGGCGCAGGTACTCGTCGCGCAGGGTGAGGAACCCCTCCAGGCGGCAGGCGAACACCACGGAGACGATCTGTCGGTTCAGCTCGTCCCAGGTCAGATCCTCTCCTCCCGCCTCTCCGCTCCCCTCGTGCGAGATGTCCTCGCTCAGCTTCTGCAGCCTCTGCACCGTCTTCTCGAACTCCACCCAGTCCACGTCCTCCAGCCGCTCCGCCAGGAGTGAGGTCAGGCGATCCAGGTTCTCGAAGACGGTGAAGGCGGCGTTGACGACCGCGGATTCCCCGGTGCGCATCAGGGGCACGTCGCCGTAGTTGACGCGGTTGTCGAAGTACGCGGCGAGGACCGTGTTCGGCTGGACGCGCAGCTTCTTCTGCGCCTCCTCGAAAGGCAACCCCATCACCCGGGTAACGGCTGCCGAGTACTGGATGGTGGTGCCGGTCGGCCGCTCGAACTCCACCGCGGTCTGGAGCTTGGTCCTGCCCACGCTGGTCACGCACTTACGAGCCAGGCAGGAGAGCTCCTCCCGGAGCATGCGGTAGGCGGCATCCAGGTCCTGGAAGCGACAGGCGTGCGCGGTGAGGTCGACCTCCTGGGACCCCTCCGGGGTTCCCGTGCGCAGGGCCACCACATCGAAGGGGAGCCGGAACGTGTCTCGCGCCGCCAGGAGCGTTGCGAGGACGGCGCGGAAGTCCTTGCCCAGGTGCCCCTCCACGCGGAAGAAATCGAAGGGCTCGAGGTCGAAGGAGAGGGGCGCCTTCACGAAGGGCGGGGCCGGCGGGGCGTACTCGTTGCAGCGATAACCCTGGTTGTGATGGGGGCGGCCCTGCGCCGTGAGGGCGGGACTCCACAGTTGGTAGAGGGGCGGCGTCCCCGTGAAGTCGTAGTAGTAGGGGATGCAGCGCGTGGAGAGGGGGGCCGCGCCCTGGCGCGAGGGCGTGATGCGGATCTGGTCGTCGATCGCCCTGTCGGTGCGCTCCCGCAGGGAAGGGGTGTCCGTGAACTTCTGGCTGATCTCCACCAGGCGGCGGAACAGGGTGACCACCTCGTCCGCCGGGGAGGTGCAGCCGCAGCCGGCCGCGGCCGCCGGAACCCATCCCGTGCGTCGCTCCGGTCCCAGGACCACGTGCCGGGGAAACCAGTCTTCGGGCGGGCAGCACTGGCAGTCCTCCTGGGCGCGAGCGCGGAACTCGTCGTAGGCAGCCAGGAGGTCGGAGAAGAGGTCCACGTAACAAGGAAGGAAGACCACCTGGCGCGCGCTGGTGGGGAACGCCTCCAGGAAGCCATACAGGGTGAGGAATCCGGCGAAGGGGCTCGCGGGGTACGCCTTGAGCAGGAGGGGCTGGAAGGCCTCGTAGGCGGCTTCCAGGGCGTCGTGCAGCGCGGTGGGCAGCGCATCCTTCTTCACCATGTCCTGGAAGGCTGTGAGGAGGGCGCGGGTGGTCACGGGACCGGTGGCCGGCACGTCGAAGCGATGCATCCGCAGGTCGGGGAGGGCGAGGCGCGCGGCGGCCTCCCCTTCCGCGCCCAGATCCTCGGTGATCCGCTGGAGGCCCGCCGTGTCCACGAGGAGACGACGCAGGGTGACGGTGACCTCGGCACCCTTGTCGTCGCAGTTGTTGGGGCTGCAGTCCGACAGATCCTCCCGGTTCTGCTCCAGGAAGAGCAGCACCGCCTTGTCCTTCAGGAAGTCTGCGGGACTGTCCAGGGGCGTGGCGCCGGGGGAGCCGTCGGGGAGGAGCTCCCAGAGAGGAAGCTGCTCGCCATCCACCTGGAAGGCAGCATAGGCGTCGCTGGGGGGCAGCTCGTAGGCGCGGTAGGACGTGAGCGCGACGTCCTCCGGCTCCAGGAGCAGGTACCCCTGCGAGCTCACGGCGCAACCGCGGGAGATCTCCACCCGACCTTCCCCCGGGGGGATCGTGAGGTCGAGACCGCAGGCCACGCCGATCCCCACCAGGTTGGCCCGCGTCAGGCGGTCCTGCTCGTCCAGGTAGTTCACCACCGTATTCAGGTGGTCGTCGGTGAGCACCTGGTTGGCGTCGAAGACCGGGTAGGTATCGATGGTCGTCTTCATGGCGTCCTCAGCGCGTGCGTCGTGTCGGCCGTTTCCTGGACGGGCGGTGGGGGATGGGCGGGGGCTCGAGCTGCGGTTCGGTGGGTGCCGGCTCCACTTGCAGGTCGGTCGGCCCAGGGGCGGCGGCGGAGGGCAGGCCCAGCGCCGTCCGGTTCAGGCGCACGGGATTCTCGTCGCTGCCGTCCTCGCAGTCGTGCAGCGTGGCTGGTGGGTAGGTGTTGGTCAGGGCTTCCAGCTGGCGCAGGAGGAGATGGAGCCTGTAGGAGACCGGTACGTACCTCTGGTACGTCTCCCGGAGGAACGCCTCGATCTCGCCCTCGGTCCCCGCCTCGAACGAAGCTCCCTCGCAGAGCTCGATGGAGGGCGGCGGGAAGGGCGGCAGGTCCGTCAGCTCGAGTCCTTGCGCGAGGCTCTCCTCCATCCAGGCGGCGAAGGTTTCGCCCCAGCTCTCGAGCATCCCCTCGGCGCAGGCACAGAGGTCCGTCTCCGTGCTCCCCTGCAGCCTCCGCTGCAGCATGGCGTGCACGCGGTCCACCAGGCGCTCCTCGCCCCAGTCGAAGCCGGCGTCCTCCTGGAGCCAGGCATCCCACGCTCCCTCGAAGCGGGAGAAGGCGTAGCCGTGCACGAGCACGTTCACGAGGTGCACGCCCAGGAGGTGCTGAAGGGCGCTCCAGGAAGAGGAGAGGTCGCGCCCGCACGACACGTCGGACGCCTGGATCCCCTGGAGGATCGCGGCCACCGCCTTCTCCGCCCCCCGTTGCCCGAAGATGCGCTGCTCCTTGCCCGCGTACCAGGCGGCGAAGGCATCGGCGTGCGCCCCGTAGACCGCCAGCGCGCACGCGGCCGCCTCCTTGCACGGCCCGTCGCTTCTCTTGCGGAGGACGCGGGTCAAGGCATCGATCACGGGATGGCAGGGGTCCGCCTGGTAGCCGTCGTCCCCCACCCAGCACACCTTGGGAAGGAGGTGGGAGGGGATCTCTTCCTGGATCGTGCGGTTCGCGAAGTCGCGCCAGTCCAGGTCGTCGTTGTAGAGGGAGGTCCAGCCCGGCATCACCACCGTGAGCCGGAACGACCAGGGGTCGGCCTCCTCGCAGTCCGTGCACTCCCGGTAGATGGCGTCTCCCGGGAACTTCGGACGCAGGAGCAGGTGCTCGACCACGAGGCTGCGGCTCATGGCGGCGGTGGCCATCAGCTCGTCCCGGAGCGTGCGGGCGGCCTCGACGGAGGGGAAGGTCTCCTCCACTTCCGCCAGCTCCTGGGACGCGGCATCGCGGACGACCAGCCGGTACGCGCCCGTCTCCACCAGCCGCAGGGCGTAGGAGGAGGCCACGCTCATGCGCTGCAGCACGGCGGTCGTCCCCTGCCGCCAGGCCAGGAGGGTGGAGGGAGCGGAGAAGACGGGCGTCCCCCGGGCCCAGACCTCGCCGTGGCCGTCCACCAGGGTGAAGCCGGTGGTGGTCACCGCGGCGGGGTCGGAGGTGTCGCACGTCCACAGGAAGCGCACGTCGGCGTAGCCCAGGAGGAGCGCGATGCGCCGCTTCAGCACGGTTATGGTGGGCGGGAGGTCGGGGTCCGGCCGGTGATCGAAGGCGAGCGCGCGTCCGCCGCTGATCTCCGGGTAGGCGCGCAGCAGGTTCAGCTTGTCCGCGATCAGCTCGCGCTCGGCCACGGCCTGGCCCCGGTAGTCGGTCAAGAGCAGGGCGTAGTCTCCGAAGCTCATGCCGAACCGGGCCATCACGTGGTCGAGGAACCGGTTCCTCCGCTCCAGGAACTGCGGCCTGGACTCCCAGAGACGCTGCAGCAGCGCCGCATCGAGCCGGCTGACGTCCACCACGTCCTGGTAGCCCTCGACCTCCTTGCTGAAGTCGTGAGCGAAGTAGGTGGCCTCCACGTCCGGGCTCAGGGAGAAGAGGTCTCCCAGGTGGGCCACCTGCTCGAAGGCGTTGCCCAGGAGCTGCTCGAACACCATGAGGTAGGACTTGAGCTGTCTCGCCTGGGCCTTGCGCTTCTCGGGGGCGTCCTCGGGCAGGCCTTCGGGGCCGACGCCGTACACGAGGGGCAGCAGATGCTGGACGGGGGCGATTGCCGCGGCCTGCCGCACCCGCCCGGCGGGGATGGGAAGGTCGCTCACCTCCCCCGCTCGCTTGGGCCGCTCCATCTCACCCCGGAGCTGGGTGAGGGTGGCGTTGGCCTCCGCCTGGTCGATCGCGAAGGGCAACCCGTTCTTGCGGAACTTGAAATTGGACAGGCGATGATAGAGGCGGGGCTGCTGCCCGCTCTCCATGTACAGCAGCCACGACGCGCTGAGCTTCTTGGGATCGAAGACGGGCTGCCCCTTCACGAACACGGGATCGGCCGCGCCCCGGACGGGGTTCCCCTCGTCGTCGTAGCGCGTGAGGAGAAGGCTGCTCACGGAGCGGACGCCCTCGATGTCCATCACCAGATTGATGAGGTCCGAAGCGCGCACCACGCCGCGCAGCGTGGCGGCATCCAGGTCGGCCTGGAGGAGGAACCCGTTCCTGAGGATGGGTCCGTCGAAGATCTCCTCCACGGCTGCGCCCTTCTTCTGCATCTCGTCCAGGCTGTAGAAGGGGATGGGCGGCGCCAGGTAGTCCTCGATGGCCAGCCACGCGTTGGCCTGCACCAGCTCCAGGTCGGCATCGGACGCCACCTCGATCTCGGCGCACACGGCGACCTGCCCCACGCTCACCACCCCGATCCTGCAGAGGTCCTCGTCCAGGTTGCGATGGGAGTGGTAGGCCTTCCTCGCCTCTTCCACGGCCTCCTGCGCCCGACGCTCCTTGCTGCGGTAGGTGGAGAGGACGCCCGAGGGGCCGGCGTCCTGGAGGAGGCCGGTGAGGTCCGACACGGACAGCGCGTTCTTGCCGTCGACGGTGGTGAAGAAGCGGAGGGAGACGTCCTGCAGGGTCAGCGTCCCCGTGCTCCAGCTCATCTCCAGCGTGGCGTAGAAAACGCCCCGCCAGCCCCGGCGCAGCTCCTCCTCCGCCAGGCTGCCGGAGGGTGGGCCCGCCGCCGCCTTGGACCGCTGCAAGCATGTGCAGGTGACGGAGGTCAATGCCGCTCCCTCGGCCAGGAACCGGTCATAGAGGACCTGGCTCGCCAGCTCGGCGTGAGGGAAACGGACCTCCACGGTGACGTCGTGGGTCTCCCCTTCCTTCTGGAGGAGCAGCTCCTGCACGATCACCCGATCGTTGAGGTCCCCCAGCTCCTCGTCCGCCTCCAGCTCCAGGTAGATGTCGTAGAGGCCCTTGACCTCCGCCGTCCCCTCCCCACACGTGCACTCCTTGCAGACGACCCAGGCATTGCGCACGGGCTCGAGATCGATGAGCAGCCGGCGGTAGTCGTCCGGGGTCACCGGGTTGACGGTGAGGATCTGCTGCGCCGTGTAGAACGGCTGGTCTTTGTTCCCCGCCAGGAGGTCGGCCACGCTCCACCGGGCGCGGTAGGCGAGGTCGTTGATGGCGAAGAGCCCCGCCTCCAGCAGCGTGATGCCCGGATCATGCGTGTTGTAGTCCGTCCACTGCCGGCTCCCCAGGGTGGCGATGCGATCGATCCCCTCGCGGCGCAGGCGGAAGAAATCGAGCCCGGCGGGCAGCGTGGGGTTCTTGGGAATGGTGGGAGAGCCGGACTTCACGGCGCGCACCCGCACACCTCCAGGGGGCCGGAGGCGTCCGTCACCTGCAGGGCGGTGAGCATGTGCTCGGTCTCCAGCACCGAGGTGAGGACGGAGACGGCGAGGCTTCCTTCCACCACGGCCCCGGCCTCGGATTCCACGCCGTCCACGGTGCGGCGGAAGAGGTGGAAGTCGGTGACGAAGTCCACGCAGGCCTGCTCTTCGAGGAAGTTGATGAGGGCGGAGCGGTAGACCTTGCCCTGGAAGGTGGGGTGGAGGGTGGCGTCGTAGGCCCAGGGGGCCAGGAACTCCGTGAGCGCAGTCTTCAGGCCCTTCAGGGAGGACGTCTCGTCGCACCCTTCGCGCAGCTTCACGTTGCATTCCACCCGCAGCCTCTCGTAGGCGGGATTGCAGACGTGCAGGGTGGCGAAGCAGGACAGCCGCGCCCGCAGGTGGGTGTCGATCTCCTCCAGCATGCCCAGGCTCGTGTATGGCGTCAGGGGATCGGCTTCGTAGCCTTCGCTCACCAGGGGAATCGTGAGGACGGTGAGGTGACCGGCGGCCAGCTCTTGGTAGATCCCCGTCTTCGAACCCAGGGGCTCGTACCGGAGGTGGTTGAGGCAGGTCACCCGATAGATGGCGGGGAACGCCTCCAGGACGAGCCGTTCCACGTCCCAGAGCGCGATGGCCCGGTCCTTGTGGCGGAGACGCTCGCTGACCCGCGTGCGGAAACTCCGAGGCGTCTCCTCCCTGCGGGCCCCGAAGGATGGGTAAGGCTGGCTGACGGACTTCACGGAGGCCACCGGCGTCACGAGCTTGGCGATCGTGCCCGCGGCCAGCGGTGTGGCCAGGAAGGCGAGGTCGTTGTTCCGGTCGGCGAAGGTGGCGCGGAGCGCCTGCGCCTTCACGTCCAGCAGGCGGCACACGGCTTCCGTGCGCTCGCCGGCGGCGATACGGATCCAGGTGAGGCCGCCGGGGAGCAGGCTGTCCTCCGTGGTGGCGTCGGCGGGGATGGAGAAGGTGACGATGCCGGAGGCCAGGAGCTCCGACGTGCCGTCCGCCACCTGGTCTTCCGTGAAGGCCACCCAGTCGCCATCACGGAGGTAGCTGAAGTGCAGGTGCGGGTCGGGCTTCTCGGTGAGGGGATCGGCCGAGCCGTCCACCACCTGGAAGAGGAGGGCCACGTTCTGCGGCGCTTGCACGCCCGCCAGGCCGAGGTAGAGCTCCCCTTCGTGGGACACGGGCGTGGCCGCCGGGAGCGCTGGGTCGAGCGCGTTGCGGTGACGCAGCAGGGGCAGGAGGGAAACGTCGGAATCCTCCGATTCCTGGCGGAGGTAGGCGTGCTGCTCGGCCACCCCGAACGCGGTCACGTGGTAGAAGCGGGCGGCGCGGTCCTCGTAGGCCTCCTCGTCGACCGTCGCCAGGGCGATGGTCTGGGTGGCCTCGTACTTCAGAGCGATGGTCTCCCATTCCGGCGTGTAGGGCTCCGTGGGCATGGAGGCCGCCTCGTCTCGGACCACGGCGATCGCATAGGCCGCAACGTCCTGTGCGTAGGTCTCGTTGCCGAAGCTGGTCTCCAGCCGCAGCTTCAGGTAGCCCCTGGTGGCGTCCAGGCTGAATGGCGTGACGAATGCGACGTCCGGGTCATCTTGCGGAGCGTCACCCTGAACGGACGTCAGCAACCCCAGCGCTCCGGAAGTCGGCAGCGGAACGGTGGAGATGGTTTCCTTCCACTCCCCACGCTGCAGAGCCCAGACCGACACCTGGATGGAGCCGACCGAACTCGACGAGATCCCACTGGACAGCACGACCTGCTTCTGCTGGGCCACCTCCTGGATGTGCGATGTGTCGGCCTCCCGCGTGGTCGGGGCCTCCCGGCGCTGCCGCAGCACGGACATCTGCCCGATCTCCTGCATGAGCGACGAACGGGAGGCAGCCGACAACGTGGTCACGAAGGTTCGCTCCAGGTTCCTCCAGGAGAACGACAGCTCGAACGTCGCCAGTCTCTCCTGCTTGGAGAACGCCTCCGGGCACCCGACGATCAGTGCGTTGCCTGGAACCGGCGACGGCCCGAAGGGCTGGAAAGGCTTGGAGGCGTCGATCGGCCCCAGGTCGTTGGAGAGGACCAGGCTGCGGAACCCTTCCACGAGCACCTTCAGGTCGAGGGACTGCACCGACGCACTTTCCAGTGCCTGAAATGCCGTGAGCGTGTTCAGCTTGACCTCGAGGACGGGAAGGGCGACGTCGTAGGCGGATGCGTGAACGTCCTCATCGTAGGCGGTGATGGCCGCCTGGTCGCCCTCCAGGATCACTTCGATCGTCAGCGTCTTCCCCACCGCCACCACTGTCGTGGGGGAGATCTCGAGCCAGCCATTCTCGGTGGTCAGGCGACACGCGAAGTCGCCGTCGAGCGATAGGTCGTCCTGGACCGTCGCCGTCAGGGTGATGGTGCGCTTCCCCTCCGCCAGATAGAGATAGTGGGAGGCGACGGCGAAGCCGAACCACCCGGCCTCCACGTCGTTCTGGAAGGGATGCCACGGCTCTTCCCCCACCGTGGTGGCGGAATCGACGTCGATGGCGTCGGCCGTGGCGTCGCGGTACAGCCGCATGATGGAGGACAGGCACGCCTTGTTGGCCACCAGGGGAGCGTCGCTCGTGAAGACCACGAGGTTGCCTTCCCCGTCCTTCCCCGCCTTGAGCTCGGAGCCCTGGTCCAGCTCGTAGGAGCTGGCGTTCTTGCTCAGCTCCACGATCACGTGGGCCTGGGCGGGCTCCGCCGGCTTCGTCGTGAGCTGCAGGACCTTTCCGTAGTAGAAGTCGAGGTGCTTGCCGGCGAGGGCGTTGATGTCCTTGCGGGCGTACTCGAACATGCGGAGGAAGGCCAGGAAGAGGGCGTAGTGCGGATCATGTCGATCGTCCTGGTACGTCGCCTCCAGCTCCTTCCCGGCATCGCTCCGGATGCGCGCGTAGACCTTGAGGAAGGCGTCGCACGCCCCGCCAAAGAGGGCGTGGCGGGCCAGGGACCGCGCGCGCGCGAAGGGTGTGCCTGAGCCAAAGACGCTAAGGTCGGCCGGCACGTTGTGGATGCTCTTCCAGGCGTCGCTCTTGAGACCGCCGGCCAGCGCCTTGCGGAAGGCGATGGGCCCCACGCCGAGGATGGACACCTCATAGTCGTCGGAGGGGTCCGGGAGCACCACCGTGGGACGGATGAGACGGGGACCGGCCAGGTCCGCGTTGGACCAGGACACCAGTCGGACCAGGGGGCTGGCCAGGCGGCTCCGGATGAGGCTGGCGATGGTCGCCTTGAGAGTCGTGTCGTCGGGCAGCCGGTCCTGCAGCGCGTCGATCTGCGCGGCCAGGGTTCCCAGCATGGCGAAGACGAGGGACAGCGTGCGGGAGACCACCTCGACAGAGCCGGCGTTCTCGGGGTCCTCCAGCGCGTCCAGGCAGGTGCGGAGAACGCTGCGGAAGCGGTCGACGTCCTGCACGGCGGTGGCGGCGAGCTTCACGGAGACGTCACGGCTGAAGAACACGTACCAGTCGCCATGCTTCTCGTTCGCCAGGTCGTAGTAGTTCAGGAAGGCCGCGTACTCGCGGGCGAAGAGCATGGCCTGGGGGAGGCCCCGGTCGTGCACGGGCACCGAGGCGGGGTCGAGCACGGCCGGGAAGCGATCGCCCTGCGCGCTGCCGTCGCGCACGAGCTTCAGCTTGTCCCTCTCGGGCAGGCAGGAGTCGGCCATGGCTTACGTGGATTCCTCGAGGAGCGTCACGGAGGCGGTCAGGTTCACATCCGTCCCCTCGTTCAGGTAGAAGGGGAAGACGACGTTGAAGCGTGAATTGGTGGACTTGAGGCGGTAGGTGACCTGGACGGTGATCACCCCCTCCAGTGCGTCGTCGTCCTGGACGTCCACCTTCTCCACCTCGATGCGCGGCTCGTGGTAGAGGACGGCGGTCTCGATGAGGTCCGCCAGGAGCGTCTTCTGTCGCGTGTCCAGGGGCTCGAATACCTGGGACTGGACGTTGCACCCGTAGGTGGGAAGCATCACGCGCTCTCCTCGCATGGTGCGAACCAGGATGTGGAGGCTCGAGATCACGTCGTCCTCGTCCTGCAGCATGTCCACGCCGGCGCGCGATCGATCGAACGTTGGCGGGAAAGACCAGCCCCTTCCCAGGAAGCTCTCCCCCATGCTCAGCCTCCGATCATCACGGTGAGACAGCCCGGCGGCAGGATCGTTCCTCCCCCGGCGGTGAGGTCGGCCACTCGTGCCGCGGGCCGTCCCCCCACCAAGACGGTGGTGGATCCCTTGACCACGGCGTCCACGCCGCAGGTGTCGCCCAGAGCCGCCGCGGGAAGTCCGCCGATGAGCACGGTGGCCGCACCGGGGGGCAGGATGGGCGTGGGCACTCCCTGGGTGGCGGTGCTCACGATCATGTCGCCAACGCGCGCTGCCATGGCCACCTCAGCCTCCTAGTTGATCTTCACCAGGCCACCGCTCAAGGTCAGGGACGCCGACCCCTGGACGGTGGTGCTGGCTCCCTTCATCTCCGCGGTGCCGCTGGCTCCCGCCTTGAAGCCGGCGGAGGCCGAGACCTCCACGTTCACGCCCTCGATCTTCACGTCCGCCCTGGCCTTGATGGTGAGGTCCTTGGCGCTGTCCAGGAGGATGCCGTCGGGGGAGAGCACCACCTTGTTGTCGTTCTGGTCCTGCAGGGTGATGCCGGAGTCGTCCTCGCTCAGGGAGAGCACGTTGCCTGCCGGCGTCTGCAGCTCGATGACCTTGTTCTCGTCGTCGAAGATGAGGCGCAGCTTCTCCCGGCTGCAGTAGCCCTTCTTGTGGTTGTCGTCGGAGAGAGGCTCCGGCGTGGGCTTGGCGCTGCTGTGGAGCATTCCCAGCACCACCGCCTGGCGGGGGTCGCCGGCGAGGAAACCGACGACCACCTCGTCGTCGATCTCGGGACGGAAGTAGGTGCCGCGGTCCTTTCCGGCGTCCAGGGTGGCCAGTCGCGCCCAGACGCCGTCGTCGGCGGCGCTCACCAGCGGCATGCGCACGCGAATCCGGTCCTCCCCCTGGGGATCGTCGGCCAGCGCCGTGACCACCCCGATCTGGAGTCCGTGGACGGCCGGCAGCATGCCCGCCGCCGGCAGGTGGCTGACGTCGAAGGTGCGCGCGAAGAGCGCGGGGTCCAGGCCGAGCTGGGCGTCGGTCTGCCAGTTCCCCTGGCCCACGGTGTGGCGCACCCCCGACACGTAGAGCTTTCCCGTGAACCGGCTCCCCACTCCCTCCACCTGCAGCGTGTCCCCGGGAACGATCCCCGCGAAGCCCTGGAACAGGGCGCGGCCGCGCGTCCTGGCGAAGCGCTCCTTGAGCAGCCGGCTGTCCGCCCAGGCCTGGAGCTCCGCCTCCTCCAGCGTCCCCCCGTGGGAGACCACCCCGGCACCGCGGGAGAGCACGCTGGCCAGGGTGGAGGCATCCAGGTCGCCGTTGTCGGGAGCGCTCGGCTCGCTGGCGTCCGCCTCCGCCAGCTCCTGCTCCCCGGAGCTCCACGCGCGCGCCAACAGGGAGTCCTCCTGCGTGCGCGCGTCCATCTCCAGGTCCAGCTCCAGGAGCGTGGAGCCGAAGGCCACGGTGAGCGCGGGGTCCTGTCCGGCGTCGGGCGGCTTCACCGCCACCGTACCGTCGACCACGGAGACCACCTGGCCGTTGGCCTCCGCCCGGCAGAGGATGAAGTCCCAGTCCGTGCTCTCGAACTGGACGATGGCCTCCGCCTGCACGTCCGTGTCCTCCACGTCCGCGGTGAGACCAGCCGCCTCCACGAGATCGGAGATGACGTCCGAGTCCTTGCTGTCCACGAAGTAGGCGCTGCGCACGCCCTGGGTGAGCTTGACGGCGGCGTCCTTGCATTCCACCACCAGCATCGCCCCCGACCGGCGCGCCTTCAGGCCGTGCCGTACCACGATCCCCTTGAAGACGGTCTCGTTCTCCGACCGGTACCCGAGCTGGACCTCCACCTGTTTCCCTGGGATGAACAGGTCCGTCTCGCTGGCGGCGAAGGTCTGCTGCGAGGCTTCCCCGTCCTTGAGGTGGATGGTGGCGGTGGGGATGCGGTTGAGCTCCCGCACCACCGTGACGGAGAGCAGGTGGTACTCGCCCGAGATCTCCTTCCCCTCCACCAGGACGGCGAGCGTGCAGACGTCGGGGGTGGCCGGAGTGGGAACCACGGAGGAGGTGCTCACGCCGCCGTCTCCTCGTCCTCGTCTCTGCCCTCCCCCAGGGGTGGGAAGCGGAGGCGCGTGCCGGGGACGAGCCGCCGCGGATCGTCCAGCCGGTTCGCTGCCGCCACGGCCAGGGCGTAGCTGGGGTCCCCGTAGATCGCGTAGCAGAGCAGGGGCAGCGTGTCCCCCGCCTTCACCACCCGTACGTGCGTGAGGTCGGGCGAGCTCTTGTCCTCGGCGGCGGCCCGCTTCACGTCCTCGATGCTGGCCTTGAACTTCACCTTGGCCACGGCCCGGGTGGGGGTGCCGTCCGGCCGGAAGAGCTTGTAGGTGATGCTCAGCTCGGTGACCCTGCCCTTGAAGATGGAGTGCTCGCCCCACACCAGCTTGAAGTGTCTGGGCTCGTGGCTGTCCCCCTGGTACTCGACCAGGACCTCCTTGAAGGCCTGGATCTCGTCCGCCACGTCGTCCGTGGGCTCGCCGTCGATGATCCCCGTGTTGTCGAAGAGGAACTCGAAGGTCATCTCTTCCGGGGCCGTGTACTCGTACTTGAGCTGCTGCCCGCTCGTCCCCTGTCCCTGCGCGCCGTCCGCGAACTTCAGCTTGAACTCGTGGGTGTAGGTCTCCGGGTTGATCAGGGCCTCGAACCTGGCCTCGGCGTCCGCTTCCCCCCCGCTCTCGCACGTCTCGCTGTCGGCGAAGGCGAGGATCAGCATCTTCTTCAGCTCTCCCGAGGTGCTGGCCATCAGCGCTCCCTCCGGTTGCGGAGGAGCTCCATCACCTGCTCCACGCAGCGAGTGACCAGCTCCTCCTCCGAGGCGTGCTGAGCCTCGCCCTCGGCGGCGGTGGCGCCGGCGGGGGCGCCGCCGGAGGCGCCCGCGGAGGGGGTGACGTTCATCTTGATGTGCAGCTCACGGATCTCGATGGGCATGGCTCACTCGACGGAGAAGTACTGGTAGGTGCACTCCATCGTCTCCACCACGATGGCGCTGCTGTGCGCGTCCAGGTCGCTCACGCTCCACTTCTTGGGGATGGCTTTGACCACCTTCCAGGTGCGCAGAGGCTCCCCCCTTTCGTTGAGGAGGATCACGTTGAGGTCCGCGGGGACGAACTCGCGGTCCCGGAAAGCGCTCAGCATCCAGTCCACCACGGGGGATTCGGTGAGCATGCCGCGTTTGAGCACGAGGTCGGCGTACCTGGTGCGCACCGGCAGCTTGTGCTCGAACCGGTTCTCCCCTCCCTCCTTGAAGGTCTCGTACTCGTATTCCACGGAGAGGCCGGAGACCGACTGGAACCGGGCGTCGCCCTTGTTCTTCTTCCCCGGGACGGCGATGTCCACGGAGTAGTAGAAACCCAGCGGCGGGTAGTAGTCCACGGAGGCCATGGGTCAGCGCACCAGGCTCAGACCTTCGTGGGCGACCTCCACCGTCTCGATGGCCACCTCGTTGGCGTCGGACTTCAAGTCGGGAGCGGTGATCTTGACGGGGAAGCAGGAGACCGCCTTCCACACCGCCACCGGCTCGTGCTTCTCGTTCATCAGCCGGATGACCACGTCGCGACGGGCCGTGGCACGCTCGTTGGCGATCTCGTCGATCCAGTCGTTGTAGCCGAAGTCGCCCTCGAACTTGCCTCTCTTCATGGTGAGATTGCTGTACTTGCGCATACCCGGCATCTTGACCTTGCTGAAGTCCTTGCTATCGCTGTGGCGGTACTCGATGACCTCCACCTGCTGGTCCATGCCCGTGACCTCGGTGAAGTTGAGCCGGGTGCCGCCCCAGTCGACCTGGTAGTGGAAACGTGGAAGCGGATATTCCGTGGCCATGTCCGTTCCTCCTCCGTGAGGGATGGGGCGTTCAGGAAGTCGCCATCATGTGAGAGAACTTGAGGATGATGAACTCGGCGGGACGCACCACCGCCATGCCGATCTCCACGATCATCCGTCCCTCCAGGATGTCGAGGGCGGTCATGGTCTTGCCCAGGCCCACCGCCACGTAGAAGGCTTGCTCGGGCTTGGCGCCCTGCAGAGCGCCCTGCCTCCACTGGGTGGTGAGGAAGTTCTCGATCATGGCCTGCGCCCGGACCCAGGTGTTGGCGTCGTTGGGCTCGAAGACGAACGACTCGGTGGCCTTCTTCGTGCTTTCCTCCACCATGTTGAAGAAGCGCCGCACGTTGATGTAGCGCCACTCGTTGTCGTTCCCGGCCAGGGTGCGCGCTCCCCAGACCAGGGTGCCGCGGCCGGTGAAGGACCGGATCACGTTGACGGACATCCCGGCCGTGGCGTCCACGTTCATGTCCGCCTGGTCCGCTGCCGAGCAGGCGATTGTGGGCTTGATCACCGCGGCCAGGCTCACGTTGGCGGGAGCCTTCCAGACCCCGCGCTCCTCGTCGACGGCGGCATACACTCCGGCAATGGCGGCGCTCGGGGGAAGCTTGCAACCGAGGTCCTGGATGGCCGCTTTCGCCAGCTGGTAGCTCTTGTTGTCGCTCGTCTCCAGCGTGTTCATGGGCACCGCGATGGCGCCTTTCACCGTCACGGAGATCTTCGTCGCATCGTAGACGAAATCCACCGTGGTCTCGATGTTGGGCGCGTAGACGGCTCCGTACTTGAAGTCGTTCTTGCTGATGCCGCTGCCACGGAACTTGTTGACGGCGGTGGTCAGGTTCGACTTCTCGTCGTTCAGGTCGATGGTGTCGCCGTGAAGATCCATGATGACGAAGCGGTCCTTGAGCCTGCCGCACTGATCGAGCGCCTGCTCGTGGAGGGTCTTGTGGTTCGTTTGCGAGAGGCGTTGCGCCTCGGGAAAGACGATCAGTGTCGGCTCGTCCTCCTTCTCCAGGGTGTCCAGCCCCTTCTCGAGCTCGGCCTCATCGAGGGGACCCAAGAGGGTCTTGTAGGCACCGGCGGACACGATGTAGCAGGGTCCACCGCCGTTCGCGAAATACATCTGGAGCGCGTAGTACATCAAGTGGTTCGATCTCTGGGCGTCCAGCAAGGTGGCGGTGGCCTTGGACGTGGTGACGCCGTCGGCATCGGTCTCGTCGACGATGTCGACGGTGATGTTCTCTTCGCTCTGCGCCGTTCCGAAGTAGGTCACGTATTCGACCATGGAGGTGATGCGCGTCGGCTTGAGCTCCAGGTCCTTGTCCACCAGCTCCTTTGCCTTCTCCGTGTAGCCGACGAAGGCGGGGATCGCCGTCTCCACCTGGGCGATGGAAGGAGGGAACTTGGGGATCTCCTCCACATAGACGCCCGGGGTCTTGTACGTGCTTGCCATGTCACCGCCCCTTCCATGAGTTGTGCCTTGCCTGACACACTTTGTTTTCGCTCACACCCTGCTCACGTAGACGAGGTTCCGCTGGACCTCGCGGATGGGCTCCTCCTCGAAATGCACGGCGCGGAACTTGAGATCGAGGAGCCGCACGTTGAAGAGCGCGAAGGGGAACTGCTTCCCCCCCAGCGTCCCCCACATGTGGTTCACCTCCTCCAGGGAGGGTGAGTAGAGGTCGAAGATGAGCTTGAACGCCGCCAGCTTGTCCATGTCATTGTTGGGCGCGTTCTTGGTGAGGCTGCCCGGCGCCACCGAGTCCTGTGTGAACACGTTCCCGGACTGGAAGAAGCGGATGGCGCGTGAGAGCACGACCAGGGCGTTGGCGTAGGAGGCGTGGGTGGCGGTGAGGAGCGTGGTCAGGTTCAGGTAGATGGGCGGGTTCTCGTAGGTCACCCTCAGGGTGACGTCGTTGCGCACGGCCACCGGGAGGTTCTTCAGCGCCTTCTCCTCCCGTACGTTGACTACCGTGAGCACCAGCAGCTCGCGGGCCACGCCGCCCATCGATCCGTTCGTCCCCACCCCTTCGCCGATGTTCCCCAGCACCACGCCCTCGGCACTGCCGTCCACTCCGTAGGCGTCCACGAAATGCCGCTGCATCTCGTTGGCCACGATGGTGAGGGCGTGGGAGATCACGGGGTCACCGGACCGCTGCAGCAGCTGCGGATCAGGGTCAAGAGCCTCGCCGGCGACAGGTCGACTGCGGAGAGGGAGCGCGGCTCCAGCCAGTGGGCGGCGGCGTCCCGGCCCTGGTCGGAGAGGACCAGCAGCTTCACGTCTCCATGGTCGCGGAGCAGGCGCTCGGTGCCGCCGGCGGCCTGGAGGGATGCCTCGTCGAAGACCACCACGTCCGGCCTGGCCTCGTCCACGAGCTCCTGCACGCTCCCGGCGGCGCTCACCTCGCCCACGATCGACATGTCGGCTTCGCTCTTCACGACCTCGACCACGATGTCCCGTAGCATGCGCGGCAGCCCGCCCAGCACGATGCGAATGGGCCTCACGCGGCACCCTCGAACCTAGGGTCCGGCCAACGCCTTCCCGGAACAATGCGCGTGATGATCCCTTTGCGATCCCGGTCGAGGCCGGAAGCGCGTGGATCATTCGATCCAGTGGGATCAGGCGCGGGGCAGGAGACGGCGGGCCACGGCGGCGGCGCGAGAGCGGCTGGGAACGCCCAGTCGATCGAGGATCCTGTGCACGTGGTTCCTCGCCGTGGCCGTGGAGATGAACAAGCGAGAGGCGATCTCCTTGTTGGACAGCCCCTCGTCGAGGAGCTGAAGCACTTGCATCTCGCGGCGTGTGAGGGAGAGACCGGTGGCGAGGGCAGGCGTGGTGGCGGCGAGTTGCGCCACCCGAGCGGCCAGGGCTCCGGCCACGCGTCGCGAGCACACGAGCTCGCCGGAGAGGGCGCCCCGGATGGTCTCCACCAGGTCGTCCGTGCTGGCGGCGCGGCTGACGAAGCCCACGAACCCCGCCTCCGCGCAGGCCAGGATCTGGGTCTGCGTGTCCTCGACACCGAGCCCCACGATCTTCACCTCCGGGAATCGGGCGAAGAGGCCACGCGCCGTGATCAGGGCATCGGGCAGCGCGAGATCGATGAGGACGACGCCCGCCGCCTCCTGGAGCAGCAGGTCCATCGCCGCGTCGGCGCTGCTCGCCGTGCGCACGGTGGACCCCAACACCTGGCCGGTCAGCCTTGCCAGACCCTCCCGGTACAGCCGGATCTCGGAGAGGATGAGGAGCCCCCCGGTGGGCGCTCCCGCTTGGGCGGTCGCTCCCTCGCCACGGTCGCAGGACATGGCGGACATGTGCCCTCCTCCCCGATCACGTGCTTTCTGCCGACCGTGCGCGTCCCTTTTTACGTATGCGCTCTCGCCGTGTCAAGCTCCGATTGTGGAGCAGTGCGTGGCGCACATGGAGAGGCCGACAACTCACTGGAGCTTAAGAAGTTGCAGGAGACAGTCTGGCCCTGGCGCCGCCTGGACGAGACGAAGCTCCCACCACGGACCGGGAGCGAACCGGCCTGCCGGCCGGTCATGGTGTTCTTAACTATGGGCGCCGCAGCGGGCCCCCCGGGGAGGACCTCGAGAGGGAACCGCTGGACCGACTTATGATGCGGTTCACGGAGCCATCCATGACCACCCCGACCGCCGACACCCGTCTGGTGGCGCAGTACCTCGCCGCGCTGGCGCTGGCGGAGTCCACGAAGCTGTCCGAGGCCACCCCGCGCATCCTGCGCACGCTCTGCCAGAGCCTGGGCTGGGCCGGCGGCGCCGTGTGGGAGGTGGTCCCGGACGCCGGCCTCCTGCGCTGCGTGGAGGTCTGGCACGAGGAGAGCCGCCCCCTCACGAAGTTCGTGGAGGCGACCAGGGAGCTCCGCTTCACCCGCGGCACCGGCCTCCCCGGCCGCGTGTGGTCGAGCCGGGCCCCCGCCTGGATCCCCGACGTGACGAAGGACACGAACTTCCCGCGCGCCGCCATCGCCGCCGAGGAGGGGCTCCACGCCGCCCTCGGCTTCCCCATCCTCCTCGGCGACCGCGTGCTGGGGGCGATGGAGTTCTTCAGCCGCGAGATCCAGGAGCCGGACGAGGCGCTGCTCGAGCTTCTGGGCACGGTGGGGAGCCAGATCGGGCAGTTCATCGAGCGCAAGCGCGCGGAGGAGGAGCTCGACACCTTCTTCACCATGTCCTTGGACATGCTCTGCATCGCCGGCGTGGACGGCTACTTCAAGCGCGTCAACCCCGCCTGGGAGCGCACCCTCGGCTTCACCGCCGAGGAGCTGCAGTCCCGCCCCTACCTCGAATTCATCCACCCCGACGACCGGGAGAAGACCGCGACCGAGGCCGCCGGTCTGGCCGAGGGGCGCAACGTGGTCTCCTTCCAGAACCGGTACCAGTGCAAGGACGGCGGCTATCGCTGGCTGTTCTGGAATGCGGCCGCCGACGTGAGCGCCCAGCGGGTGTACGCCATCGCCCGGGACGTCACCGAGCTCAGGCGGCAGCGGGAGGCGCTGGAGACGGCGCGTCAGGCGGAGGAGGAGAACGCCGCCCGCCTCGCCCTCCTGGTGAAGGAGCTGGACGTGGCGCGCCGCCGCGCCGAGGACGCCGCTCGCGTCAAGGCGGATTTCCTCGCCAACATGAGCCACGAGATCCGTACCCCCATGAATGCCGTCATGGGGATGACCGACCTGGCCTTGGCCACCGACCTCACGCCCGAGCAGCGCAGCTACCTGGCCACCGTGAAGGTGTCCGCGCGCGCGCTCCTGGATCTGGTGGACGACATCCTCGACCTCTCCCGCATCGAGGCGGGGAAGCTGGAGCTGGACCACCTGGAGATGGACGTGCGGGAGACGGTGGAGGACGCCATCAAGGTGCTGGCCGTGCGCGCCGGGCAGAAGGGCCTGGAGCTGGCCTGCCGCGTCTCCCCCGACGTGCCCGAGACCGTGCTGGGGGACCCCGGCCGCCTCCGCCAGGTGGTGGTGAACCTGGTGGGAAACGCCATCAAGTTCACGGAGCAGGGAGAGGTGGTGCTGGAAGCCGAGGTGGCCTCCCGGAGCGAGGACGACGTGCGCCTGCGCTTCTCGGTGATGGACACCGGCATCGGCATCCCCGAGGAGAAGCGGGAGCAGATCTTCGCGCCCTTCACCCAGGCCGACACCTCCACCACCCGCCGCTTCGGAGGGAGCGGACTGGGTCTCGCCATCTCCGCTCAGCTCGTGGAGATGATGGGAGGGCAGCTGGGCCTGGTCAGCGAGGTGGGACAGGGGAGCACCTTCCACTTCACGGCGCGCTTCGAGCTGCCGCACCGCCCGGCGGCGACGGCCCCGCCCGCGCGGGAAGGGGTGGACCTCACCGGGGTGCCAGTCTTGGTGGTGGACGACAACGCCACCAACCGGCGCATCCTGCACGAGATGCTGGCGAGCTGGCGGATGCGGCCGACCGCGACCTCGGGGGCGGACGAGGCCCTGGCCGCGCTCAAGGACGCGCAGAGCACCGGCCAGCCCTACCAGCTTCTGCTCTCCGACGGACAGATGCCGGACAAGGACGGGTTCATGCTGGCCGAGGCGGTGAAGTCCGATCCCGCGCTGCGCCGCCTTCCCATGATCCTGCTCACCTCCGCCGGACGCACCGGCGACGGTGCGCGCTGCCGGGAGCTGGGGATCGCCGGCTTCCTCACCAAACCGGTCAAGCAGTCGGACCTGCTGGAGACGATGCAGGCGGTGCTGCGCGGGGAGGAGGCGGTGAAGGCCCCCGAGCGTCGGCCGCCGCCGGTGGTCCATCGGCCCCTGCGCGTGCTGCTGGCGGAAGACAACGCCGTCAACCAGCAGGTGGCGGCCCGCATCCTGCAAAAGCGCGGGCACGCCGTGGTGGTGGTGGGGAACGGCCGCCTGGCGCTGGAGGCGCTCCGCTCCGCCCGCGAGCGCCCCTTCGACGTGGTCCTCATGGACGTGCAGATGCCGGAGATGGACGGCCTGGCGGCCACCTCCGCGTTGCGCGCGGAGGAGCGGGGTACGGGCCGGCACGTGCCGGTGGTGGCCATGACCGCCCACGCCATGGAGGGGGACCGCGAGCGCTGCCTGGCGGCGGGGATGGACGGCTACGTGACGAAGCCCGTGGAGGCGGAGGCCCTGGTGGCCGCCGTGGAGAGCGCCGCCCTCTCCCGCTTCGATCCCGCCGCGGCCGCCGCCCGCCTGGGCGGCGACCGCCGACTGCTCCGCGAGATGCTCGGCCTCTTCCTGGGGGAGAGCCCGGCCATGCTGGCCGCGGTGGAGCGCGCGGTGGCCTCGGGGGACGCCGGCGCCCTGCGGCGCGCCGCGCACGCGCTCAAGGGATCGGTGGCGAACTTCGCGGCCCCGCGCCCGGTGGAGGCCGCGCGTGTGCTGGAGAAGATGGGAGTGGAGGGCGACCTCTCCGGAGCCCCGCAGGCGCTCCGGGAGCTCGAAGAGGCGCTGCAGGAGTTCCGGCACGCGGCGGAGCAGGAGGCCGCCTCGGCATGAAGCATGTTCTCGTCGTGGACGACGACCGCGTGACCAGGCACCTTCTCCGCACCGTGCTCGAGGAGGGCGGGTACAAGGTCACCACCGCCGCCGACGGCACCTCGGCGCTGGAGGAGGCACGCAAGGCTCCCGACCTCATCCTCCTGGACGTGTGGCTCCCCGGCATGTCGGGCCTGGACGTCCTGGAGCGCTTGCAGAGCGAGGGGCTGCGGCCAAGGGTGGTGGTGATGACCTCCGACGACACGCCGGAGACGATGCTGCAGGCCCTGCGCGGGCAGGCCCTCCGCTACGTGGCCAAGCCCATCGACCGCGCCGACCTCCTGGGCCTGGTGGAGACGGTGCTCTCCAAGCATGCGGTGGACGGGATCGAGGTGGTCTCCGCCAGCCCCAACTGGGTGGAGCTCGTCGTCCCCTGCGACCGCGCCGCCGCCACGCACATCGAGGGCTTCCTCGCCCACCTGGACGCCGACCTCACTGCGGATGTGCGCGAGTCGGTGGGCTACGCCTTCCGCGAGCTGCTGCTGAACGCCATCGAGTGGGGCGGCCGCCTGGACCCCTCCCGCAAGGTGCGGATCGCCTACCTCCGGGCCAAGCGCATGCTGCTCTACCGCATCGCCGACCCGGGGCCCGGCTTCCGCCTGGAGGACCTGCAGCACGCCGCCATCACCCACCCCGGCGATCCCATCGCCCACATGCAGGCCAGAGAGGACAAGGGCCTGCGCCCCGGGGGGTTCGGCCTCCTGCTGGTCTCCGCCAAGGTGGACGAGCTGCTCTACAACGAGGCCCGGAACGAGGTGGTGTTCGTGAAGTACCTGGACCCCGGCGCGACGGGGTAGCGGGCGTGCGCGCTTTCCTGCTCATCGTCGCGCTTGCGACCTGCGCGTGCGCGCGACGCTCGCCGTCCGTTCCCCAGGGGTGGCACCGCATCGAGACCGATCGCTTCTCCATCGCTCTTCCCTCCGGATGCGAGACCGACCCGTCGCCGTTCCTGCTCCCGGAGTACGCCCTGAACCACCAGGCGGAGTGGGGTGTGCCGCTGGAGACCCCGCCCCCATCCGGCTGGACCTGCGGCGCCGTGCGTCTCGCCTACGTCTACCTGCGGGCGGCGGGCCGCACCGAGCCTCTCCAGCTCGAGCGCCGGGTGGGAGCGCGCCCGGCCACCGTCTTCCACTCCGTCCGTCCGGACGGCCAAGACGTGGTCTCCGTCTTCTGGCCTCACTGGCCGCATACCACCGACGACGCCGTCGGACTGGCCATGCACTGCGCCTCCGGCGGGAGCCCGGAGACCTGCCGGCGGATCCTCGACCGCGTCCGGCCCTGAGCGAGACGCGGCGTCGGCGAGCAGGCGCTACTGTAGAGGGGCCATGCGAGCGCGAGCGGCGATTCTGGCGTTGATTCTCCTGGGCGGGGCCGCTGCGCTCGGTCCGGTCTCCAGAGCCTGCGGCTGCCCGGAAGACCCAAGGACGCCCGAGCAGGCGCTTCAGGCCTACGATGCGGTCTTCCTGGGACAGACGCTGGCGATCACCATCTCGCCCACGGGTTCGGCTTCGGCTCCCCATCAGAAGGAGATGGTGGACCGCTTGGACGTCACGGTGAAGGTCCTGGAGACCTGGAAGGGAAGCCCTGCCCCCGGCGATCATGTGCTGGTACACACGAACCCGGACACGGCTTCATGCGGCTACCCTTTCCAGGTGGGCAAGACGTCGCTCGTGTGGGCGACGGAGGCGTCGGGCGTGCTCACCACCTCCCTGTGCGATCGCACGAAGGCCACGGGAACCATCGAGGCCGAGACCGACCTCCGGCATCTCAGGGACCTTGCAGAGACGTGGACGTGGCATCGAGTGCAAGCAGCCGGGTTCACGGTGCTGCTCCCCGACGGCTTCGTGGCCGATCCCCTCCCCTTCGATCTGCCGGAAGACGTCACGCGCTGGCAGACGATCTGGTGGAAGCCGCTGGATCCCGCGCGGTCCGGCGGATGGAGTAATTTGGGCCTGAAGATCTCTTACGAATACCTGGGCGCTACCGCCTCCGTAGCGCCTCTTCCGAAGCTCGAGAGCACGGTTGCTGGAAAAGCGGCAACCATGCGTCATGTCGCCCTGCCGAACGGCCGCAGAGTGATGTCGGTCTACTGGGTAGGACCCAAGAGCTCCTCTGAGACGCTGGTGCTGCACTGCGACGTCGACCCGGTCCACGATGTCTGCACGCGCGTCACCGACAGCATTCAGTGGTGATGCCCGCGACCATGTCGTCTTCCTACGATCTGCTCGTGGTCGGAGCTGGCATCGCAGGCCTGAGCTGCGCGCAGCGCGCGACGGAGCTGGGCCTGCGTCCTCTCGTGCTCGAGAGGAGCCGCGGGCTGGGGGGCCGGTGCGCCACCCGGCGCGTGGAAGGGCAGCCGGTGGACCACGGCCTGACCTTCCTGCACGGATCGGATCCCGCGTTCCTGGAAGCGCTCGACGCAGTGGAGGCGACGCCCCTTCCCGGCTGGCCGGAGCGCGTGCGCGGCCGGGGCACCCCCTGTCACCCGGCCACCCAGTCCCCGCGCGACCGCAAGATCGCCTACGCGGAGGGCCTGTCGTCCTTTCCCAAGCATCTCGCGCGCGGGCTTGCCATCGACAGGGAGACGCCCGTGGAGCGGCTCTCCGCCGGCAACGAGGCGGCGGTCGTGCTCGAGAGCGGGAAGCGCGTTGCGGCACCGCTGGTCGCCCTCACCCTCCCCTGCGAGCAGGCTCGCGCCCTGCTTCACAGCGCCGGAGCGGGAAGCGCCGAGCTCGCCGCCATCGCTCGCCTGCTGGACATGATGGGGACGCTCCCCTGCTGTACCGTCCTCGCCGGCTATCCCCTGGACGTGGAGGAGCCCGTCTTCGACCTCTGGTACCCGGAGGACTCGACCACCATCCAGGTGATCTCCCACGACTCCGCCAAGCGCGCCGCACCGCGATTCCGCGTCCTCGTCATCCAGGCGCACGCCCGCTGGTCGCGGCAGCGACTGGAACACGCCGCGGAGAGCTGGGCTGGGGAGCTGCTGGACGAGGCGGCCCGCCTGGTCGGTGCCTGGGCGGGCCGGCCCGCCTGGAGCCAGGCGCACCTGTGGCGGTACGGTCGGACCGAGACCGCGGGCGACCTGGTGACCCCGGTTGTCCTCCCCGGCGGGATCGGTCTGGCCGGGGAGCTGTTTCACACCGGAGGCGGCGCCCAGGCCGCGTACCTTTCCGGCCGGACGCTGGCCGAGCGCCTGGCCGTGGGAGACCGTTGATGGAAGAGGTGCGGACGCTCGAGGACCTGGTGGTGCGCGATCGCGATCACGAGTGCGAGGGGTTCGGACGCGACCGCGTGTGCGTGAGGGTGGTGGGGGTGGCGGACCTCCCCTCCCGCTTCGGCACCTTCCGCATCGTCGCCTTCTGGAACAACCGCGACGCCAAGGAGCACGTGGCCCTGGTGCACGGCGACGTGCTCTCCGGCAGCGACGTGCTGACGCGCCTGCACTCCGAATGCCTGACCGGCGACGTCATCGGCTCCCTGCGCTGCGACTGCCGCGACCAGCTGGAGGTGGCGCTGCAGCGCATCGCCGCCACTCCCGCCGGCCTCGTCCTCTACCTGCGGCAGGAGGGCCGGGGGATCGGGCTCGTCAACAAGATCCGGGCCTACGCCCTGCAGGACGAGGGGCTGGACACCGTGGAAGCCAACCTGGCGCTGGGATTCCGGGACGACGAGCGAGACTACGCGGTCGCCGCGCACATGGTCCACAGCCTCACCCTGCGCTCCATCCGCCTCATGACCAACAACCCCAACAAGGTTGCCGAGCTGACGCGCCACGGGGTGACGGTTTCCAGCCGCGTCCCCCACGTCATCCCCCCCAACCCCTTCAACCGGTTCTACCTCGAGACCAAGGCCAACCGCTCCGGCCACTTCATCGACGTGACGGGGAAGCCTCACCTCGAGGAGCAGGGCGAGGCGGTGGTGGTGGACGAAGGCCCGTCCTAGGCCGGGGAACTTTCCCGGGGCGCACCGGTCCTTCTTCCCGGCCGCGAGGGCGGCCGGGAGGCATCCAATGAGAAGCGTAGGCGTGCTTGCGGTCCTGGCGGTGGTGGGGTTCCTGGCGGAGGGGTCCTCCGCGGGGTCGGGGGCCGGCTATTCCATGGAGGTGCTGGTGGACGGGCGGCCCGCCGCCGAGCTCCCCCACGCCGGGAAAACCTACATCGAGGCCGCGCGCGGCCGCGAGTACGCGGTGCGGCTGACCAACGGCACCGGCGGACGCGTGGCGGTGGCGCTGGCGGTGGACGGACTGAACTCGATCGACGCCCGCCGGACCTCGTCGCGCGAGGCCACCAAGTGGATCCTCGGTCCCTACGAGTCCATCGTCATCGAGGGGTGGCAGACGAGCGGCTCCACGGCCCGCCGCTTCTTCTTCACGACGGAAGAGCGCTCCTACGGCGCCTGGCTGGGGAGGACCGAGGACCTCGGCGTGATCACCGCCGCCTTCTTCCGGGAACGTCCGGGCTGCCTTTCCCGCGACCTGGACTCCAGGCCCGACTCCAGGATGGAGAAGCGCGCGGACGCGCCCTCTGCGCAGGCGGCGCCCAAGGAAGAAAACGCCGCCACCGGGATCGGCCGCGAGACGGATCATCGGGTCCGACGCGTGGAGTTCGACGAGGAGGACGCGCCGGCGGCGGTGGTGAGCCTGCGCTACGGCTACCGCGCCGAGCTCACCGCGCTCGGCGTGCTGCCCCGACCGCGCTGGGACGACGATCCCCTGGCCCGTCGTGAGCGCGCCTCCGGCTTCGAGGACACCGGCTACGCCCCGGATCCCTACCGGCGCCGCCGCTGACCTAACGCGAGCCAAACGCGTCCTTCGTCGATCCAAGAAGAGCGAGAAAAACACCTGGAAGCAGGGGGTCGGTTTCTCCTCCGGCCTAAAACCGGCCCCCTGCACCGCTTCTATACTCGCTGCAGGTCGTTTCCCTTCCTTCCAGTCTTCAGGAGGCCGGCATGAGCACTCCACGCGCACGCCTCGTCGTGGCGCTGATCCTCTGTGGCACGGTGTCGGGAACCGCGCTTGCGGCACGCTCCCGAGACGCCGGTGCGCGCGACAACACCACCGCCCGCGCGGCCCTCGCCGAGTCCCACGATCACGGGCGTACGCTCCTCGCGTTCGATTCCATGTACGGGGTGGACGGCCCCTTCGTGGGGGAGGCCTTCCCCATCCGGGGCATTCCCGGAGACGAGCTGCCCTGGACGATCGCCCGCGCGCAGGGCCGGCTGGACACGGACGGACACCTCACCTTGACGATCCGCGGCCTCGTGTTCACGGATGACGAGGAGGTCCCACCCGAGCTGCGGGGCATCAACGACGAGGATAGCTTCCGCGCCGTCGTGAGCTGTCTCTCGGAGGAGGGCGAGACGGTGGTGGAGCGGAACGTGATCACCGCCCCCTTCCCCGCCACTCCCGAGGGCGACGCCCGGATCCGCACCACCGTCGAGCTGCCGCAGCCCTGCGTGGCCCCCACGGTCCTCGTGCTCGCGGGGAGCGAGGACAAGTGGTTCGCCGTGGTCGGGTTCGAGGAGGAGGGAGAGGAGTAGCGCGGCAAGGCCCCCGCCTTCGGCCCTGGGAGCGCGGCACCTGCACCGCGGAGGACGTCCCCCCACCGCGCGCGTGCAGCGCCCCCGGAGGTCCACCCGGCCGGAACGCATGTCCCCGGCGTACGGTCGCGGTGGAGCTCATCGCCGAAGGAGGGGGCCATGCCGCCACGCACCCGGTTCCTCGCACTCGCGCTCTTCCTCGCCGCCTGCACGCACCACCGCCCACCCGGCGGTACCTTGGCCGTGACGGTGCTGGACGCGGCCGACAGGTCTCCCATTCCCGGCGCCATCGCCACGCTGAGCCGTCCGCGCGACGATGTCAGGGAGACCTCGGTGCAGACCGATGCCCACGGCGTGGCCCGGTTTCCGGTGCCCCCGGGGGCTGGGTACCGGCTCCGCGTCCTCATGCCCGACTACGCGGACTACGACAGCGGGCCGGAGATCCGCGTCCGGAGCGGCGCGCCTCTCACGCTCCAGGTGCCGATGCTTCCCGTGCTGCAGGAGGTCGTCCGGGTCACCGGGAGGACGGAGGCCGCGGAGCTCCAGGGGAGCATGGGCACCGAGTTCATTCAGGAGCTCCCGGTCCCGGGCCGCTTCTACCAGAACGTGCTCACGCTGGCTCCGGGCGCGGACGACTCCCGGGACCTCAAGACCAACGTCTCCGCGCGCCTCGCTGCCCCGGACTCCATCGAGGAGATTGAGGTGGTCACCGCCGGCGCCGGCGTGGACTACGGCG
>Ga0070695_100000071_pt1 | contig 40697 bp, 39 predicted proteins | sample KBSK1252metaG_FD_65471 | JGI IMG/M metagenome (GOLD analysis project Ga0070695, IMG submission 65471) | Corn, switchgrass and miscanthus rhizosphere microbial communities from Kellogg Biological Station, Michigan, USA - KBS K1-25-2 metaG | ecosystem: Host-associated > Plants > Roots >...
GCTGACCATCCAGCTCGTTCGCATCCTCTTTCCCGGCGCGGGACTGCTCGTGCTGTCCGCCTGGTGCCTCGGCGTCCTGAACAGCCACCAGCGATTCCTGCTCTCGTATGCCGCGCCCGTGATGTGGAACGCCGCGATGATCGCGACGCTGGTGCTGTTCGGCGCCTCCTCCTCGCTGCCGCGGCTCGCGGTACTGCTCGCCTGGGGATCGGTCGTCGGCAGCTTCGTGCAGTTCGCGGTGCAGGTCCCGGTCGTCGTACGCGTGGCGCCCGACCTCCGCTTTGCCCTCGACCTCGCGTCCGAGCAGGTGCGCATCGTCTCGCGCAACTTCGTGCCCGTCTTCATCAGCCGCGGCGTCGTGCAGGTGAGCGCCTACATCGACGCGCTGCTGGCGAGCCTGCTGCCGACGGGCGCGGTCACGGGCATCGCGAACGCCCAGGTGCTCTACACGCTGCCCGTCAGCCTCTTCGGCATGTCGGTGGCGGCCGCGGAGCTGCCGACGATGTCGGGCGAGGCGGGCACCGATGCCGGGGGACAGGAAATGCTGCGGCGGCGGCTCGATGCCGGGCTGCGGCGCATCGCGTTCTTCGTCGTGCCGTCCGCGATGGCGTTCCTCGCGCTCGGCGACGTGCTCGTCGCGGCGCTGCTGCAGACGGGGCGATTCCGCCACGAGGATGCGCTGTATGTCTGGGGCATCCTTGCCGGGTCCGTGGTGGGCCTGCTCGCCTCGACGCTCGGCCGTCTGTACTCGTCGTCGTATTACGCGCTCCGCGACACCCGCACGCCGCTGCGGTTCGCCATCGTGCGCGTCGTGCTGACGACCGTGCTCGGCTACCTGTTCGCGATTCCGTTACCGCGCCTGCTCGGTGTTCCGCAGGCGTGGGGCGCGGCCGGCCTCACCGCGTCGGCCGGCATCGCGGGATGGGTGGAGATGCTGCTGCTCCGCCGGACACTGAACGCGCGCATCGGCACGACGGGCCTGCCGGCCAGCTACGTCGCGAAGTTGTGGATCGCGGCGGCCGCAGGTGCGGCGGTGGCATGGGCCGTCAAGCTCTCGATTCCGCCGCTGCCGCCCATCGTCGCCGCGCTGCTGATTGTCGGTCCGTATAGCGTCGTGTTCATCGCCATGTCACTGGCCTTAGGGGTGGAAGGAACGATGTCGATGATCAAGCGCGTACTGCGGCGGAGATAAGATACGGCTCACCTTGAGCCGAAGCCCGTGGGCACATAGGATGCACAGCGGATGGAACAGATGACGGACGTCCCGACCCTTCTCGGTGAATCCAGGTCGCTCTGCACGGACCATCGCTGCCCGAATTGCGGGGTTCCCGATCACGTCACCGCGGAACGCGTGCTGGCGGGGAATCTGAGCCTGACGCTGTGTCACTGTCGCATGTGCGGACATTCGTGGCATCCGCACATCGAGCCCGATCCGATCATCTGATCGGTCTGACGACCGGCCCTTTACCGCCGCGACACCCTGCAAGGCCGACTGCCCACTGCCCGCTGCCCACGGGCCGCGGCTACGATCGCCGGCGCGCGCGATTGAACGCCGGGTCCGGCCGCGGCGCGGCCGCGAGCAGCGTCTTCGAATACTGATGCTGCGGATGCTGGTAGATCTCTTCCGCCGGCCCGATCTCGACGATGTCGCCCCACGACATCACCGCGATGCGATTGGAGATGTGCCGCACGACGGAGAGATCGTGCGCGATGAAGATGTAGGAGAGGCCGAACTCCTGCTGCAGATCCTGCATCAGGTTGATCACCTGCGCCTGGACGGACACGTCGAGCGCGCTGACGGGCTCGTCGGCGATGACGATCTTCGGGTTGGTCGCCAGCGCGCGCGCGATGCCGATGCGCTGCCGCTGCCCGCCGGAGAACTCGTGCGGGTAGCGGTTGACGTGGCGCGCGGACAGGCCCACCTTCTCGAGCAGCCAGCGGACGCGCTCGGCGCGCTCGCCGCGCGACATCTTCGTGTGGATGCGCAGCGGCTCGCCGACGATCTGATCGACGGTCTTCCGCGGGTTGAGCGACGAGTACGGATCCTGGAAGACCATCTGGATGTCGGCGCGGTAGGGCCGCATCTGCGTGCGCGACAGCGGCGCGAGGTCGACGACACCCGACGCGTGGTGGTAGAGGACGCGCCCGCTGATCTCCACGCGATAGCTCATCGCGCGCAGGATGTTGATGATCGCGCGCCCCACCGTCGTCTTGCCGCAGCCGGACTCGCCGACCAGGCCGAGCGTTTCGCCGCGCTGCAGCTGGAATGAGATGCCCTTGACCGCTTCCACCTCGCCGACGCGGCGCAGCAGGATGCCGCCGAAGACGGGGAACCTGACGACGAGGTTCTGGACGTCGAGCAGAACGTCGCCGCTCATTTGGCTGGAGGCGGCACGGCCGGCGTGCCGCCGTGCGGGTAGAGGTGACAACGCACCCAGTGGCCCGGCGCGTCCTCGATGAGCGGCGGCTCGATGTCGGGACACGGCTCGAAGGCGTAGGGGCAGCGCGTCACGAACTTGCACCCCACCGGAAGGTGGTAGATGTCCGGCACGGAGCCGGGAATGACGGTCAGCCTGTGCGCCTTCTTCCCGTCGACGCTGGGGATCGAGCCGAGCAGGCCGTGCGTGTAGGGGTGAAACGGCGCATCGAACAAGGCGTCGATCGAGGCGACCTCCTGGATCTTGCCGCCGTACATCACCGCCACCCGGTCGCACGTCTCGGCGACGACGGCGAGGTTGTGCGTGATGAGGAGGATGGACGCCCCCGCGCGCCGCTCCTTCATCTCGAGCATCAGGTCGAGGATCTGCGCCTGGATGGTCACGTCGAGGGCGGTCGTCGGCTCGTCGGCGATGAGCAGCGACGGGTTGAGCACGAGCGCGATCGCAATCATGACGCGCTGCCGCTGCCCGCCGGAGAAATGGTGGGGGTACTGCTTCATCCGCTGCTCGGGGTCCGGGATGCCGACCTCGGTGAGAATCTCGACCGCGCGCGCGTGCGCCTCCCGCTTGCTCACCCGCTGATGCGCCTGGATCACTTCCATCACCTGCATCCCGATCGTGAACACCGGGTTCAGTGACGTCATCGGCTCCTGGAACACCATGCTGATCTCGTTGCCGCGAATCTCGCGGATGTCGTCCCACGAGAGCTGCAGCAGATCGCGTCCCTTGTAGAGAATCTCGCCGGCGACGATGCGGCCGGGCGGGTCCGGGATGAGCCGCAGGATGCTGAGCGCGGTGACGCTCTTGCCCGACCCCGACTCGCCGACCAGGCCGAGCACCTCGCCCTGCGCGATGTCGAGGTCGACGCCGTCCACCGCCTTGGCGACGCCAGACTCCGTGTAGAAATAGGTTCGCAGTCCACGTATGGTCAGTAGAGGCGAACCTTCAGGTCCGCCTTGTGCAGCCGGCAGGCTCATCGCAGGCGCGAGAACTCTTTCGGGTCGAACGCCTCACGCACCGCTTCGCCGATGAAGACGACGAGCAGCAGCGTCAGGAACAGCACGCCGAGCGGGTAGAAGACGAGCCACCACTTCGTCAGATTCTCCATCCCCTGGCCGATCAGCTCGCCCCAGCTCGGTGTCGGCGCGGGGAGTCCGAAGCCGAGGAAGTCGAGCGCGACCAGCGCGCTGATGTTGGCCACGATCTCGAACGGCGCGAACGAGACGACCGGCGTCAGCGCGTTGGGCAGGATGTGCCGGAACATGATGCCCGGCTCCGACACGCCGGTCGCAATCGCGGCGCCGACGTAATCCTTCGCCTTCTCGCGGTAGAACTCGCCGCGGATGTAATAGGTGATCCCCATCCAGTCGAACGCCGCGAGGATGACGACCAGCAGCCAGAGCGACGGCTGCAGCAGCTGGTAGCGGCCCGGCGTGTAGACGGGCACGATGACCGAGCCGATGATGATGACGACGTAGAGAAACGGCAGCGAGGACCAGATCTCGATGCCGCGCTGGCCGAAGATGTCGATGCGGCCGCCGAAGTAACCGAGCGAGGCGCCGACCGCGATGCCGGCGATGTTGCCGACCAGGGCGACCAGCAGCGCGAACGTCAGCGAGATGTTGAGACCGTAGGCCAGCCGCACCAGGACGTCGCGTCCGCGATCGTCGGTGCCGAAGGGATGCTGCGCCGAGGGCGGGTTGGGCGGTGTGCCGGGCAGATCGAGCAGCGCTTCGTTCGGACCGTAGGGAATCAGCGGCATCAGCACCCAGTTGCCCTGGCCCGCGGCGGCGAACTGCTGCTTCAACGCGCGGTAATCCGGGTCGCCGAACGCCGCCTGGCCGAACTCGCTCGCGCTCCGGTAATGGACGATCGGGACGTAATAGCTGCCGTTGTAGCGGACGAGCAGCGCGATGTTGTTGGCAATCAGCGGCAGGAAGAACGAGATCAGGTACGCCGTGACGACGAACACGAACGAGAAGTATCCGCGCTTGAGGCGCCGGAACTTCCGCAGGCGCTTCCGCAGCAGTGACTCGGGCGGCGGCGTCGTCGTCACCGGTGGCGGCAGCATCGACGACGCCAGGTCGGGCGGCACGTGGGTGAGATTGTCGACGGCGGGCTCGGGGGTGCTCATTTGAACCGGATGCGCGGATCGACGGTCGCGTAGATGATGTCGGAGAGGATGTTGCCGACCAGCATCAGCAGGCTGTCGATGACGAGGATGCCGAGCGCGACCGGATAGTCACGCTGCAGGATGGCCGTGTAGCCGAGATACCCCATGCCGTCGATGTTGAAGACGCGCTCGATGAGGAACGAGCCGGCGAGGATCAGGCTGATGACGTTGCCGAGCCCCGTGACGAGCGGGATGAGCGAGTTCCGCAGCGCGTGCTTGAAGATGACGCGCCGCTCGTGCAGCCCCTTGGCGAACGCCGTCCGCACATAATCCTGCCCGAGGTTCTCCATCAGCGAGTTCTTCGACAGGATCGTCAGCGTGGCGAACGAGCCGACCATGTAGCAGACGACCGGCAGGAACATGTGGCGCAGCTGGCCGGTGACCTTGCCCCAGGCGGAGAGGTAATCCCAGTTGTCCGGCCTGAACCCGCCGAGCGGGAACACGCTCCAGAAGCTGCCGCCGCCGAACAGCACGAGCAGCGCGGTGCCGAGCGCCCAGCCGGGCACCGAGTAGCCCATGAAGACGAGCGCGCTGCTCGCGACGTCGAACGACGAGCCGTGGCGTACCGCCTTGAGCACGCCGAGCGGGATGCAGATGATGTAACTGAGCAGGAACCCGGTGAGCCCGAGGAAGATCGAGATGGGGAAGCGCGATCGAATCACGTCCCACACCGGGTCCTGGTAGACGTACGAGGTGCCGAGATCCAGGTGCAGCACTTTCCAGAGCCACTGCGCGTAGCGGATGTGGACCGGCTTGTCGAAGCCGTAGTAGGCGCGAATCTGCTCGATGGCGTCCTCGGGCAGCGACTGCGGGCCGCTCGCGGTGAGGCCGCCTCCCTGCGAGGCGGCCATCTGGATCTGCAACAGGCGCCGTTCGACCGGGCCTCCCGGCACGAACTGCATGATGACGAAGACGGCGACCGTGATCCCGAGGAACGTCGGGATGATGAGCAGGAATCGCCGGAGGAAGTAGGCGCTCACTTCTGCCCGCTGAAGCCTTCGCTTTCTTCGGTCGGGTGCTGCTTGGCGTAGTCGGCCCAGTAGGTGTCGTCAATCGCGCCGACCGGCAGCTTCCCGTTGTTCGCCAGCGCCTGCTTCAGCGCGGCGTCCTTGGCCGGATCGATCCACCACAGGCTGGGAGGATCGGTGTAGTCGCCGAAGCGCGACAACGACCCGGGCGGCATGCCGAACCGGTTCCAGAAGGCAATGCGGATGTACGACGGCTCCCAGAACAGCACGTAATCATGCGCGTTGGCCTCGAGGCCGTCGATCTCGCGGATCATGGCGATGCGCTTCTTCTGGTCGAACTCCTTGTCGTACTGCGGCAGCAGTTCGTCCACGCGCTTGTTCTTGAAGGCAGTGATGTTGTTGTTGTTGTTCTGGTCGGCGAGCGCGGAGGCGACCGACGTCTCGGGGTTCGGGAAGACCAGTCCGCCGTAGCTGACCATCGCCAGCTCGAATTTCCGCTGGTAGACCAGCGAGTAGAGCGTTTCCGGCGTGAGGTAGCGGAGGTTGAGGCCGATGCCGACCTTGCGCAGGTCCTCCTGGTACGTCGTCAGTGCGCCCTCGTATTGCTTGAAGAAGTAGAGCACCTCGACGCTGAGCGGCTGGCCGTTCTTCGTCAGCCGCCCCTGCGCGTCGCGATCCTTCCAGCCCGCGTCGGCGAGCAGCTTGACCGCGAGCGCCGGGTCGTACTCGTTCTTCGGATTGTTCGGATTCTCGTAGGGGGTGCCCGCGTAGAACGAGTTGATCGGCTCGTACTCGTTGTACAACAGCTTCTCGATGATCAACGGGCGGTTCAGCAGGTGCTGCAGCGCCTCGCGCACCCGCACGTCGTCGAGCGGCGGCTTCAGCATGTTGATGGCCAGGCCCATATGTCCGCGCGGGCTCTCGTTGTGCACCTTTCGCCGCTGGATCAGCCCCGCCTCGACCTTGTCGAGTTTCCCCAGCTCTTCGACCCAGTCCTGCGCGGTCACGGGCGCGAGTGCGTCCAGGTCGCCCTTCTTGAACATCTCCGTCGCCAGCTTGCGATCGCGCACGATGATTTCGGTGATGTTGTCGAAGTTGCCGGTGCCGACGTTGCGGCGGACCTTCTCGGCCCAGTAGCCGGTGCGGCGGTGGATGGTCAGCGACTTGCCCTTGACGACGTCGGCGTCGCGCACCTCGTACGGCCCCGTCCCCGGCAGCAGCTTGAAGTTGTAGTCCTTGACGTAGGCCGCGGCGTTGACGCTCTTGAGGATGTGCGACGGCAGGACCTGCATCGACGCGCTGAAGTAGAGGAAGTTGCGCCAGCTCAAGTCCTTGGTGTGGACCGAGACGATGTACTTGCTCTCGGCGACCGGCTTGTCGAACTTCCCGTAGACGAGCGCTTCGGAAGGATCCTGCAGTGCCTTGTCCGTCAGCAGCGACCAGGTGGCGACCACGTCGTCCGCGACGACCGGCTCGCCGTCGGACCAGCGCGCGTTCGGATCGACGCGGTAGCGGAACGTCATCTTGTCCGGCGAGATCTGCCAGTGAGTGGCGAGGACGGGAATGTAGTCGAGCGTGGCCGGGTGCAGCGTGAGCAGCGACTCGTAGACCATGCCGCCGATCATGCTGTTGAGGATGTAGTTCGAATCTGGCCCGTGGAGACGCAGTGTGGTCGGGAAGTCCGGCTGGTATTCGCGGTAGGTGCCGCCCTTCACGGCCTGGGGACTGCCCGCCAACTCGTAGTCGGCGTTGGTCTGCCATCCCTCGCCCTTGAATCCCTTGCCGCCCTGCTCGGCGGGCACGGCGGGGTCGGCGCCGGCGTCGGCGTTGGGAAACACCGGATAGTCCGCCTTGTTGACCGACGCGTTCGTCCGGTTCGCGGCCGGCGCCGCGGCGTTCGACGCCTGCGGCTGTTGCGTGCTGCTGGTGCCGCCGCCGCATGAGCTCGCGGCAATGGCGGCAACGAGAACGGTGAGACGGAGAGCGGCAGTGCGCATAGTTGCAATTCTACGCGCACCAGCGCACCCGAGCTTCGTTTCCAGCTACGGGCTACAGGCGCCCGAAGCCCAAAGCCCAAGGCCTACCGGATTACCCCCTGCGCGCTCCAGTGCACGCGCGCGAAGTGCGCGTGCGTCTCGGTGAAGTCGAGCACGACGTCGCCCGTCGTCTTCGTCCGCCCGCTGGCGACCTCGGCGTCGGTGAACTCGAAGCCGTTCGGCAGCCGGATGAGCGCGCGGTGCGGTTCGCCGGTCACCGCGTTCTTCAGCGGGCCGATGCTCCCGTCGAGGATGCCGGGGACGCGAAGCGACGCCGTGCGCTTCTCGTAGTCGAAGGTCAGGTCGATCGGCCTGGCGAGCGTAGGCAGGAAGGTGGAGGTCATCGCGCCGTAGATGGACAACGCCGCCTTGCCCGGCTCGGACGCCTTCCCCTGCGCGACCAGCTCGAGCGCGGCGCGCTGCGCGCCGTTGGCGCGCTCGTCGACGATCACCTGCATCGTGCCGTTCCCCTTGTGAATGGGGCCGGGCCAGGCGACGACGATGCCGAAGCGAAGGCCGTCGAGCGGCTCATCGGCAAACGTGCCCTGCTCGATGTCCACGAAGATCGACGCCTGGCAGAAGCCGTGCGTCGGCAGGCGGCTGAACTGGCAGGGACATCCGCACTCGCAGTTGCAGTTGACGATCTCGGTACCTTTGATGGTCCACTCGGGCAGCATCGCGAACTCCCAACTCCCAACTTCCAACTGCCAAAACTCCCAACTACCACAACTCCCAATACCGAATCGCAACTCCCAACTCCCTAAAACAGCAACTCCCAAGCGGCCTCGACGTCGAGACTGCTTGGGAGTTGGAAGTTGAAAGTTGGAAGGTGAAGCTTACCAGCGCGGCTCCTGCCGCCGGCCGCCTCCGCCCCCACCGCGTCCACCGCGTCCTCCGCCGCCGCCACCAAATCCGCCGCCGCCGCCGCCACGCGGCTGCATCGGCCTCGCTTCGTTCACCGTCAGCGTCCGTCCGCCGAAGCTCTGTTCGTGCAGCTGGGCGATCGCATTCTGCGCGTCCTGGTCGGTTGCCATTTCCACGAACGCGAAGCCGCGCGCGCGGCCGGTTTCACGGTCGCGCATGACGTTCACGGTCGCGACGTTGCCGGCTTTCGCAAACAACGCGGTCAGGTCGTCTTCATTGGTGTCGTACGGGATGTTGCCGACATAGAGTTTGTTGCCCATTCTGCACTCTGCGCATCGAAGGATGCTCTGTGGGAAACGCGGCGCTCGGAGCGGGATGCTCAAGCTTGGCTGGCGCAGGAGGGACGCGAGGGCGAGCTCTCGTATCGATACTGACGTCGCTAGGCCGGCGGGGCGTCTGCTTCCTTTAACGGCCGCAGTATAAAAGGTTTCAGGCGTCAGGTGTCAGGGTTTCAGGGCGGAGGGATCAGGCTTCAGTGCAGCCTAAGCTCTGGCATTGGCCGTCCTGCAAACAATCGTCGGCACGGACGTGCCATGAGCCGGGCCCACTGGGCGGATCGGCTCACGCGGGCGCTGTCGGTGGCAATCCCCGTGTTGGCGTACATCTGGCGGTAAATCTTCGAAATCAGCACGAACGCCAGCCGCGCCTTCAGCGACACGCACGACGCGGTTGCGCGGCGCCAGATGCTTGGCAGGCTATAGAAGCGGTCCCAGACTTCCTGCGTGCGATTACGAATCTGATCCGCCGACATCACCGGGTGCGCCGTATAGATCTTCGGCCGCTGCGACTGCGGGATCAGCCAGTGCCGGTTGATCGGGATGCCGCCGATGCGCTCGGGGTTCTCGCCGAGCGACTTCTCCCACGCGGCGAAGTCCAGCGTGCCGGGAAACGGCGTCAGCATCACGAACTGCGCGAAGGTGAGGCCCGCGTCCTCAGCCACCTTCAGCGTCGCGTCGAACGAGTCGGGCCGGTCGCCCGGCAGCCCGAAGATGAAGGAGCCGAGCACGTGCACGTCGTTCTCGCGGAACGCGCGCAGGCGCCGGACGAGCGATTCGCCGCTCTCGTTGAAATTCTTGTAGATCGACTTCAGTCCCTCTTCGGTCACCGATTCGACGCCGACGAGCGCGCCCCTGATGTGCGCGCGCTTCATGGCCCCGAGGAACTCCGGGTCCTCGGCCGCCTCCATCGTGATCTGCGTGAAGAAGACAGTGTCGTCGGGCAGCCTGGCGAGCTGCGCCATCAGCGCGAAGCGCTCCGCGCGCAGCTCCTGCAGCCGGTGCAGCTGCGACTTGTCCTCGCGGCGATCCGCCATGCGCAGGTCTTCGAGCGTCACCGGGTAGAAGTTGTCGTCGGCCAGCGCGATGAAGCGGAACCCGCGGCGCCGCAGCTCGACAATTTCGTCCACCACCTGCTCGTAGCCGCGCTGCCGCGGCCGCTGGCCATCGGTGCGCCAGACCGAGCAGAACGAACAGTGCTTGGGGCAGCCGCGCACCGTCTGTACCGACGCCCACATGTAGCGCCCCTCGGGCAGCAGGCTCCAGCGCGCCGGGATGAAGTCGGTCCCTTCGATCTGTCCGCCGGCGTACTTCGGACGCAGCGTCCCGTTGGTGGCGTCGCGCAGCACCTCCGCCCACACGTGATCGCCGTCGCCGGTGACGACCGCGTGCGCGCCGCCGAGGTCGTGCGCCTCCTCCGGGTAGAGGGTGGCGTGGATGCCGCCGAAGATCACCGTCGCGCCCGCCTGGCGCGCGGCGGTCCCGACCTCGTAGCCGCGCAGCGCGTTGCCCGTGTGAATCCCGATGCCGACGATGTCGCCCCGCTCGATGGTGGCGACGTCCATCTGCTCGAGCGTCTCGTCGACGACGCGTGGCGGACCGTACGAATCCGGCGTGGCGGCCGCCAGCACATACAGCCAGCGGGGCGTAATGACGCCGATACCGAACGAGACGTGGCTCGGGTTGACGAGGTAAATGGACATCAGGCCGTGTACGGAATGATCGCGGGCGGCGCGAGTAGCAGGCGCGGGGAGCATAGCACACATTGCCGGCAATTATTTGGCAAGCCAATCCTCACGCGCGCGCGAAATCGATGAAACCCCGCGCCGGGTCGGTGTGCACGAGCTTCACCCGCACGCGGTCGCCGACGTCCAGCCCCTCGTGGCCGCGCTCGAGCCGCCCTTCGACCGGCGGCTTCCGGATGCGCACCCACGTGCCTTTCTCGGACGCGCCGGTGACGATGGCGTCGAACCGTTCGCCGATCCGCGGCTGCAGCAGCACCGCCGCGGCCGCCTTCCGCACGAGGCGCTCGACCTTGTTCGCCGCGTCCTCGCGCTCGGTACAGCGCTCGGCGATGGCCTGCAGCTCCGCGTCGGCGTAGGGCGGGGGCGCCGCGTTGCGCGCGTGCGGTTCGAGGGCGGCCTTGACGATGCGCTGCGCCACGAGATCCGGGAAGCGCCGGTTCGGCGCGGTCGAGTGCGTGTAGTCCTGCACCGCGAGTCCGAAATGCCCGGTCGCATCCTCGCCCGGGTGCTCGACGATGTACTCGCCCCGTCCGAGCAGCTTCACCACGGAGAGCGAAAGATCGGGGAAGCGCTGCGGATCCTCCGCCCGCTGCCGCAGCAGCCATTCCTCGAGCGCCACCGCGTCGGGATCGCGGGGCAGGCGCGAACCATGCTGCGCCGCCAGTTCGACGATGCGCGGCCACTTCTGCGGCACGCGGACCACGCGCCGCAGCGACGCCAGGCCGTGGTCCTCGAGGAAGCGGGCGACGACGCCGTTGGACGCGACCATCAGGTCCTCGATCAGCTCGGTGGCGCGACTGCGCTGCGCTTCCGCGAGGTCGCGCAGCGTGTCGTCCTCGAACACCGGCCGCGGCTCGATCGTCGCCAGCGTGAGCGCCCCCATCTCGTGACGCCGCTTCTTGAGCGCCTGCGCGGCGCGATCCTGCTGGCGGAGGTTCGCGTCGAGCCCCGGCACCTCGGCGATCTTCGGCGGCGGCGGCGCGTCGCCCTCGAGCCACGCGCCCACGCTCGGGTAGGCGAGCTTCGCGCGGTTGCGGACCACCGCGGCGTAGACGTCCGACTCGCCGACGCTCCCGTCCTCGTGCACGACGTACTCGATGACGATCGCGTGGCGGTCCTCGTCCTCGTTCAGCGACGTGAGGTCGGTGGAGAGGCGCTCCGGCAGCATCGGGAAGATCTGCGCGCCCGTGTAGACGGAGGTCGTGTTGTGCGCGGCATGCTGATCGACCGGCGTGTCGCGCGGCACGAGCGAGTCGACGTCGGCGATGGCGACGAGCAGCTTCAGCTGGCCGGATGACGCGTCGGCGACCGAGAGCTGGTCGAGGTCGCGCGAGTCGTCGTTGTCGATGGAGCACCACAGTAGATTCCGGAGGTCGCGGCGGCCGTCCGTCGGGGCGGGGCCGTGCAGGCTTGCGACCTGCGCCTGGGCGGCCGGGGAGAAGTCCGGCTCGAAGCCGCGGTCGCGCATCGCGTCGTGGGCAATGTCCTGGAGGAAGCGGCGGGAGGAAGACATGGGTAACGGCTACTGTAGTTCACCCCGGAAGCGTGAACCACCCGTGCCGGCACGCCCATTGCGTTGACCAGATCGCTATGTCATCGAGCAAGCTGGATCGAAGCGGTGTTCTCGTGCCGTGCCCGTCGTGCGGCAAGACCAACCGGCTGCGCTATGCCACGCTCGCCTCGGCGGCGCGCTGCGGCGCCTGCCAGACGCAGTTGTCGGCGCCGGCCGAGGCGGTCGAGGTGTCCGATGCCGCGACGTTCGATGCATTGATTGCCGCGTCCACTCTTCCGGTCGTCGTCGACTTCTGGGCGCCGTGGTGCGGGCCGTGCCGCATGATGGCGCCGGAGCTCGAGAAGGTGGCGAAAGAGGCGGCGGGCCGATGGCTCGTCGCGAAAGTGAATACCGACGCGGTGCCGGAGCTTGGCGAACGCTTCCGGATCCGCTCGATTCCAACGCTCGCGATCTTCCAGGGGGGCCGCCAGGTTCACAGCGCCGCGGGCGCGCGATCCGCCGCGGATATACGGTCGCTCGTGACGTCGAATCTCGCCCGCAGCTCCGCGGCGTAAGCGCACGAAGACGTGTAGCCACAAAGCGCACGAAGAGCACAAAGGGGAAGATCACAAAGCAGTGCCGGTGGTGGTCGCCGGGGCCGCCGAGGGCGGCCACGGGTGAGGGCATGCCACGAAAAACAAACCACTCTGCGATCGATGTGGCTTGTTGCACTTCATCTTCGTGCTCCTTCGTGCCCTTTGTGGCTGTCAACCTTTGTGCTCTTGACCTCCGTTACTGCACCCGCGTCAGAAATTCCTTGACGGTCGCCGCGACGTCACGATGGTCGACGTCCACGGCCGCGTTCATCGCGCGCATGTCGTCTTCGGAGATCGTTCCCGCCAGCCGCGCGAGCGCCTCGCGCACCTCCGGGTGCGCCAGCAGCACCGCGGCGCGCACGATCGGCACGGCGTGATACGGCGGGAAGTAGCGGCGGTTGTCCGTCAGCATCGCGAGGTCGAGCGCCTTGATCAGGCCGCTGGTCGCGTCGCCCGCAATCACGTCCACCTGCCTGCCGGCGAGCGCGCGGTAGACGAGATCCAGGTCCATCACACGCGGTGGCGTGGTGAAGTGCAGCCCGTAGGCCGAGGCGAGGCCGCTATAGCCGTCCGTCCGCTCCGCGAACTCGTAGCCGAAGCCCGGGCGCCACTGCGTCTGCACGCGGCGGAGATCGTCGATCGTCCGCAGGTTCAGCGCCTGCGCGTCCGCGCCGCGCACGACGATGGCGAACGTATTGTTGAACCCGAGCGGCGGCAGCACGCTCAGGCCCGCGCGGCCGTACGCGTCGCGCACGGCGGTGAACGCCGCCTCCGGCTCCTTGACGATGGGCTTTTTCAGAATCGCGGCGAGCGCGGTGCCCGTGTATTCGACATAGGCGTCGATGTCGCCGGCGCGGATGGCGCGGTCGCAGATGAACGAGCCGCCGAGATTCAGCCGTCGTGTGACGGTCAGCCCCCGGCGCTCGAGCGTCTGCGCGAGCAGTTCGCCGAGCAGCACCTGCTCGGTGAAGTTCTTCGAGCCGACCACGATCGCATCGGGGCGCGCGGAGCCGATGCCCACGGCGGCGAGCGCTGCGACCAGCAGCGACGCCGCGGCGACGGCCGCGGGCGCCGCGCGCGGCAGCCGCTGGCGGCCCGGCGCAAGCCGCCGTTCCACCCACGTCAGCACGCCGTCCGCGATGAGCGCGAGCAGCGCCGCGGGAATCGCGCCGGCGAGGATGACGGTCGAATCCACCATCGAGAGGCCGCGGAAGATGTATTCGCCGAGGCCGCCCGCGCCAATCGCGGCGGCAATCGTCGCGGTGCCGATGCCGACGATGGTCGCGATGCGGATGCCGGCGACGATGGACGGCAGCGCGAGCGGCAGCTCGACGAGCCACAGCAGCTGCCGCGGTGTCATCCCCATCGCGATGCCGGCGTCCCTCACCGAGGGGTCGATGCTGCGCAGGCCCGCCGCCGTCGAGCGCACGATCGGCAGCAGCGCGTAGAGAACCAGCGCGACGATCGCGATGCGCGGACCGATGCCGCCGATGAACGGCAGCGGCAGCAGGAAACCGAGCAGCGCCAGGCTGGGAATCGTCTGCGCGATGCTCGCCGCCGCCAGCAGCGGACGCCCGATGCGCGGGCGGTGCGCCGCGACGATTCCCGCCGGCAGCCCAATCGCGGCGGCGACGACCGTCGACCAGAGCACGAGAAAGAGGTGGCGCTCGATCATCGCGCCGAGCTCGGCGCCGTGCGTCATCCAGAAGTTCAGGAGGCGCATGTCAGGCGTCCCTGCTCGAGCACCGTCACGCGGTCGCCGAGCGCAAAGGCTTCGTCCCGATCGTGGGTGACGAGGACGACCGTCTGCCGCAGGTGCCGGCGGATGCGCTGGAACTCCGACCGCAGCTCGTCGCGCGTCGTCGAGTCGAGCGCGCCGAACGGCTCGTCCATCAGGAGGATGGGCGGATCGACGGCGAGCGCGCGCGCGACGCCGACGCGCTGGCGCTGGCCGCCGGAGAGCTCGCGCGGCCAGCGCGCGGCGAATTCCGCCGCCGGCAGCCCCACCAGATCCAGCAGGGCGTGCGCTCGCGCGCGCCGCCGCTCCGGCGGCCACCCTTCGAGCCGCGGCACCAGCGCGACGTTCTCCTCGACGGTCAGGTGCGGAAACAAGCCGATCTCCTGCAGCACGTAGCCGGTGCGGCGGCGGAGCGCGATCGGATCCCAGTCGCGCGTGTCGCGTCCCTGCACGAGGATGGTTCCCGATTGCGGCAGGAGCAGGCGGTTGATCAACTTGAGGAGCGTGGACTTGCCGGCGCCGCTGCGGCCGACGAGCGCCACCGATTCGCCGGCGGCGATCGAGAGGTGCAGGTCGTCGAGGATGACCCGCTCGCCGTACGCGAACCGCACGCCGGCGAGCGACACCATCGGTGCGCCGCCTAGCGCCGCGCGGACGTCCACGTTCACGCCCACGCAGGACGGGCCCTTGCGGACCCGCCGGGGGAGAGTTTCTCAGTACTCGGCGAAGGCGTCATCCGGGTAGCAATACAGCCACCGCTCGCCGGGCTCGGCCGAGGCGACGACCGGATGGCCGCTGGATTGCGCGTGCCTGGTGGCGTGCCGGTTCGGCGACGAATCGCAGCAGTGCGTGGTGCCGCACGTCTGGCACGTTCGCAGGTGCACCCAGGACGAACCCGTCTTCATGCACTCCTCGCACTCGCGCCGCCGCGCCCGCTTGACCTCGTCGACCTCCGCGATATGCGAACAGGAATCCGCCACGGCGAAGCAGCGTATCATGGGCAATCGTGCAGTGGCCGGATCTGCCATCCGCCTGGGCCGACACCTACGTCACGCTGCACATGTGGACGCAGGTGGTCGGCAAAATCGCGCTCGCGCAGGCGCCGCCGTTGAATCACTGCTGGTCCTCGGCGCTGCAGCTCACCGCCCGCGGCCTGACGACGCGGCCGCTGCCGCACGGCGACCGGACGTTCACCATCGAATTCGATTTCGCCGGCCACGCGCTCGTCGTCACGACGTCGGACGGCATGCACCGTTCGCTGCCGCTGGCGCCGAAGAGCGTCGCCGCCTTCTACGCCGAGACGATGACGGCGCTGCGCGACATGCAGCTGCCGGTGCGCATCTGGCCGATGCCGGTCGAAGTTCCCAATCCCGTCCGCTTCACCGACGATCGCGCGCACGCGTCGTACGACCCGGCGCAGGTCGAGACCTTCTGGCACATCCTCGCGCAGTGCGAGCGGGTCTTCTCGCGCGCGCGGTGCCAGTTCATCGGCAAGGCGAGCCCGGTGCATTTTTTCTGGGGCAGCTTCGACCTGGCGGTGACGCGATTCTCGGGCAGGCCCGCGCCGCCGCGCGACGCGCCGGCGTTCATGCGCGACGCCTACTCGCACGAAGTGATCAGCCATGGCTTCTGGCCCGGGAGCGGAGCCGGCACCGCGTTCGGACCGGGGCCTGTCGACGAGCCCGCGTTCTACGCGTATGCCGCGCCGCCGCCGCCCGGCTTCGAGCAGATCCACGTGGAGCCGGCGGGCGCCTTCTATCACCACGACCTCGGCGAGTTCATCCTTCCGTACCGCGTGGTGCGCGCGTCCGCCAACCCGGACCGCGCCCTGCTCGCGTTCGTCGACAGCACCTATACGCATGCCGCGGACCTGGCCGCCTGGGACCGCGCGTCACTGGAGCGCCCCGCCTACACATGAAGCTGATTACGACGCCCGATGAGGGCATCAAGCCGGTGCTCGCCGCGGTGAAGGCAGCCAGGCGCCGGCTGGCCATTGTCATTTTCCGGTTCGATCTCGACGAGCTCGAGGACGCGCTGGCCGCCGCGGTGAAGCGCGGCGTCGAGGTCGTCGCGCTCATCGCCAACACCAACAAGGGCGGCGAGCAGAGCCTGCGCAAGCTCGAACAACGGATGCTGAAGAAGGGCGTAACCGTCAATCGCACCGACACCGACATGGTGCGCTACCACGGCAAGCTGCTCATCGTCGACCGGCGCCAGGCGTTCATCCTGGGGTTCAACTACACCGAGCAGGACATCGAGAGCCGCAGCTTCGGCGTCGTCACGAAATCGACGCGCGTCGTCAAGGAGCTGCTGCGCCTGTTCGAGTCGGACGCGTGCCGGACCGATTTCACCCCGCGCGTGCGCGACCTGGTGATCAGTCCCGAGAACGCGCGGTCGCGGCTGCACGCGTTCCTGCGGAAGGCGCGCGTCAGCCTCGACATCTACGATCCCAACGCCTCCGACGACGAGATGCTGGCGCTGCTGCAGCAGCAGGCCGGGCGCGGCGTCCGCATCCGCATCATCGGTTCGCTCGAGAAGAAGTGGGAGGAGGAGGAATTCGCCGCGGTGCAGCCGCTGCGCGGGATGCGACTGCACGTGCGGGCGATCGTGCGCGACGGCCGCCGCCTGTTCGTCGGCAGCCAGAGCCTGCGCAAGCTCGAGCTGGATGAACGCCGTGAGGTCGGCATCATCATTCGTGACCGCAAAATGGTGCGGAAAGTGGAAAAGGTTTTCAACGCCGACTGGAAACGCGCCGAGAGGAAGAAGAAATAGAGCCCGGCCGCGGGCCCCGCTATTGCTCTCCTGAACAGCAGCGATGCTGTTCAACTCAACCGACGCTCCGCCGGACTACCTCGGCGCTCGCGGCGACGGCGATCGCAGGAAGGGCGAGCGGCGCAGCCAGCCGCGCTCCGGTCCCGACCGGCGCCGGGGCGATCGGCGCCGCGCGACGCTGCGGAACACGCTGCTGGCCGCTGCGGCGGTGGCGCTGCCGCACCAGGTCAAGCCGGAATCGCTCAATCCCGCCTGGCTCCGTCCGCCGGTGCCCGTCGTCAGCACGCGGATCGAGAGCTTCGTCGGCATCCCCGCAAACCACGCCTACGATCGGTTCATCCAGGAAGCCTCCACGCGCTACCGGGTCGACGCGACCCTTATCCGATCGGTGATGCAGACCGAGTCGGCGTTCGACGCGCTGGCGGTATCACGCGCGGGCGCGATGGGGCTGATGCAGCTGATGCCGGAGGTCGCGGTCGAGCTTGGCGTCGAGGATCCATTCGACCCGCGGCAGAACGTGATGGGCGGCGTGAAGTACCTCCGCCGGCTGCTCGACCTCTATAACGGCAACGTGCCGCTGGCGCTCGCCAGCTACAATGCCGGCGCCACCAACGTGGCGCAGTACGGCGGCGTACCGCCGTTTCCCGAGACGCAGAACTACGTGAAGCAGATCACCAGGCTGGTCGCGTCCTCCCGCCGCGCGCGCACAGAATAACGACGGCGTGTCGCTCTCACTCCTTGCGCTCGGCCTGCTCGTGCCGCTGTCGCTCGCGCTCGAGTGGCTCGAGGCGCCGCCGATGTGGGTGTTTGCGGCGGGCGCCGCCGCCATCGTGCCGCTCGGCTCCTGGATTCGGCGCGCCACCGAGCAGGTCGCGGAACGCGCGGGCCCGGCCATCGGCGGCCTGCTGAACGTGACCTTCGGCAACGCCGCCGAGTTCATCCTCGCGCTCTTCGTGCTCCGGTCGGGCAACATCGGCGTCGTCAAGGCGACGATCACCGGGTCGATCATCGGCAACAGCCTGCTCGGCCTCGGCGCGTCGATCCTCGCCGGCACGTGGGGACGCGACAAGCAGACCTTCGATCGCCAGCGGGCGGGGCTGCTCGCCAGCCTGATGATCCTCTCGGTCATCGCGCTGCTGCTGCCGGCGGCGTTCGACTACACGGAGCGTGGCCTCGTCTCCGCGGAGCGCGCGCACGTGCTCGACGAGCGCCTCAGCCTCGGCGTGTCCGTCGTGCTGATCCTCGTCTACCTCGCGAACCTGTTCTACACGCTGGTGACGCACCGCGACGTCTTCGCGGGCGGCGAGGAGGAGGGGACGCCGACGTGGTCGCTCGCGACCGCGCTGGGCGTGCTCGCCGCCGCCACCGCCGCCGTGGCGCTCGAAGCGGAGCTCGTCTCCGGCGCGCTCGAGCCGACGGCGGAGGCGCTGGGACTGTCGCTGTTCTTCGTCGGCGTCATCGTGCTGCCGCTCGTCGGCAACGCGGCCGAGTACGTCTCGGCGCTCTATTTCGCGCGCCGCAATCACATGGGGCTCGTGATGACGATCAGCGTCGGCTCGACAATCCAGATTGCGCTGATGACGGCGCCCGCGCTGGTGCTCGTGTCCTACCTGCTCGGCCACCCGATGGATCTCGTCTTCACCAACCCGCTGGAGCTGATGGCGATTGCCGCCAGCGCGTTCGTGGTCAATTCCATCGCGCTCGACGGCGAGACCACGTGGTTCGAGGGGACGATGCTCGTCGGCGTGTACGTGCTGCTGGCGCTGGCGTTCTTCTTCGCGGCGCCGCGGTGATCGGGAGGCAGTAGGGATCGGGGATCAGGGATCGGGGATCAGGGATCAGGGATCGGGGATCAGGGATCAGGGATCAGGGATCAGGCATCAGGGATCAGGGATCAGGGATCAGGGATCAAGAGCATTGATCTCGGCCGCACAGCTCGTCAGATCTCGAGTGGTACTGGACTTGTAACCACCGTGGCCCGGAGGGCGATCCCCGTGTCTCACAAGTATTCCCGGCGACAGTTTCTCGAACAGGCAGCGATGGCGGGCGGCGCGCTGGCGGTCGGCGGCACGGCTGCGCTCGCGGCGAAGCCCGCGCTTCCCAACCCAAGGAATTCCGGCATCGAGCACATCGTCGTCATGATGATGGAGAACCGCTCGTTCGACCACCTGCTCGGCTGGCTGCCGGGCGCGGATGGCCGCCAGGCGGGACTGACCTACACCGATGCAGCGGGTGTCGCCTACTCGACGTATCCGCTGGCGCCCGACTACCAGGGGTGCGGCCACAACGATCCCGACCATTCGTACGACGGCGCCCGCATCGAGTACAACGGCGGCGCCTGTGACGGCTGGCTGCGCACCAGCGAAAGCACGCTGCCCTCGGGCGCCACCGACCTGTACCCGATCGGCTACTACGGGCAAAGCGACGTGGCGTTTCTTGCCCACGCGGCGCCGGGCTGGACCGCCTGCGATCGCTACTTCTCCGGCATCCTCGGACCGACGTTCCCGAACCGGTTCTACATGCACGCCGCGCAGACCGACCGGCTGTCGAACACGTTCGACCTGAGCACGCTGCCCACCATCTGGGATCGCCTGGCCGCGGCGGGGCTGACCGGCCGCTATTACTTCAGCGACGCGCCGTTCCTCGGCTTGTGGGGCCTCAAGTACACGTCGATCAGCCGGCCGTTCGGCCAATTCCTCGAGGACTGCGCCAACGGCACGCTGCCGCAGGTGTCGTTCGTCGATCCGAAATTCATCGACGAGGAATCCGGGACGTCGAACGACGACCATCCCTTCTCGGACATCCGCAACGGCGAAGTGTTCATGAACGCGGTCTACACCGCGGTGACGCAGAGCCCCGCCTGGAAGCACACCGTGCTGGTGATCAACTTCGACGAGTGGGGCGGTTTCTTCGAACACGTCCCGCCGCCGCCGGCGCCGGTGCCGAAGGATGGCGCCGACCCCGACGGCCGGCTCGGCTTCCGCGTGCCGGCGCTGATCGTGTCGCCATATGCGGCGCGCGGCGTCGTCTCGAGCACGCAGTTCGATCACACGTCGATTCTCCGGATGATCGAATGGCGGTGGAACCTCGCGCCGCTCACGGTTCGCGATGCGACGGCGAACAACCTCGCGACCGCGCTCGACTTCGGCAAGCCGAATCGCACCGCGCCGCTCTACGCGGTTACGGGCGTGTTCGGTGGTGCGTGCCCCAACACGACGGACACGCCGCCGCCGGCCGGCGCTGCCGGGAACCAGCCGGCGCCGCCGGCCGCCGCGGCGGCCGAGAACGAATGGATCGCCGTGAGAGCGCTCGCGCAAAGTTACGGCTGGAATTTCTAGCGAGCGGTGGCGCTGTCACGCCCGTTCTGGCTGCTTCCGCTGGGGCGCCTCCACGCCGCGTGGTGGATTCTTCCGGTCGCGGCGCTCGTGCTCGTGGACGACCTGACGGGGCCGCGAGTCGAGGTCCCCGCGATCTACTCGATCCCCGTCGCCCTCGCCGCGTGGTATTCGGGCCGGACGGCGGGGCTGGTGCTCGCCTTGACGCTGCCTATCTCGCGGCTCGTGCTGGTGCAGTGGGTCTGGCCGCCGGGGACGGCATCGCTGGAGGCGGAAACGGTCGCCGCCCTGCTTCGCCTCTGCACGTTCACGCTGCTCGCGCTGCTGATGTACCGGCTGTGCGAGCACGAACGCGCGCTGCAGCGCAACCTGACGCTGCTGCAGGGGCTGCTGCCGCTCTGCTCGCACTGCAAGAGGATCAAGAACGCCAGCAACGAATGGGAGCCGCTCGAGAGCTACCTGGAGTCGCGATCGGGCGCCGAGTTCACGCACAGCATCTGCCCGCAGTGCGCGCGCGAGAGGTACCACGACGCGAATGCGTAACTCCAGTCAGATGCCCGCGTACCACGAGTAACCGAGCTCGGGCGAGATCGACCCAAGTCCCTCGCCGATATCCTTCACCGAGTCGACCACGGTGATCTGCGTCAGGTACTTCAGGCTCTTGTAGCCAAGCTGCCGCGGCACGCGCAGCCGCACGGGCGCGCCGTGCGGCGGCGGCAGCGCTGTGACGCCGTTCATCCCGTACGCCAGCAGTGTCTGCGGATGCCAGGCGTCGCTCATGTCGATGCTCTCCCACAGATCGTCGAACGCAAAGAACACGACGTACTTCGCGCGCGGGCTCGCGCCGACCAGGTTCAGGACGTGCGCGAGCGGGACGCCGATCCACTCGGCGATGAACGACCATCCTTCCTCGCAGGCCTGGTGCGTAATCTGACGGCTCGCCGGAAAACCGCGCAGGTCTGCCAGCGAGAAGGAGGACGGCCGCGCGACGAGGCCGTCGACCTCCAGCCGCCAGTCGCTGAAGCGGCGCGCCAGCAGCTGCCGGTAGTCGAGCGACGACGGCGCCGCACCGTTGATCGGCGCGACCGTCGAGATCTCGCCGGCGCTGAACTCGCGCGCGAACGACCCGTGCGAGGTGAGCAGACGCTGCGTCGCGTAGGTGAGCGTCTCGCCGGCGCCGTAGATGCCGCCGTGATCCGGCGGGATGAGCCCGTACCGATCGGCGAGCCGCGCCGCGGCCGCGAGCCCCGAGGCGCCGGCGATGGCGCTCAGGCCCGTCGTGATCAACCGGCGGCGCGTCAGCAGGCGGCTCATGCCCGCCCCAGGATCATCGCGCCCATGTGCCTGGTGAAGCCCGCCACCGACACCATGACGACGTGGCCGGCGACGAACACGATCAGCAGGCTGGCGACGATGAAATGGATCGTGCGCGCCGATTGCTGCCCGCCGAGACTGGTCACGAGGGCCGGGACGACGGACGTCATCGCGGGCGACATCGCGATGCCCGTCCAGATCATCAGCGGGAAGAGCACGAACACGACCGCGGTGTAGGAGATCCGCTGCGTCACGCTGTACTTCGGCGGATCGGCCGGGTGGAACCAGTCATGCCTGAAGTGGCACGCCCGCACGCCGCCGAGCACGTAGACGGCGCCGGTGATGACGCAGATCCAGGCGGACAGGAAGTGCAGGTAACGGCCCCAGCCGGACTGGCCGGTCAGGATCATCGGCAGAGGCAGGTCGAGGAGCGCGGGGGTGCCGAGCGCACCGGTTTCTCCCCAGTACAGCCGCGGATGCGCGAGCAGGATCGCGACGCCGCTGACGAGCAGCGCGACGAAGCTCGCGACCGTCGCCCAGTGCGTGACGCGGACGAGCGCCGAATGCCGCACGCGCACATTTTATGCAAATCCCGAATCCCAAACCCCACATCCCAAACCCCAAATCCCAAGCGAAGATTGACTACAATGTCGGCGCTAGTCTGGCAGCTCCAACGACGGCCTTCACCTGGAGGAACGAGATGCGAGCAGAACGAACGAGACTTGCCATTGCCCTCTTGGCCACCACCGCGGTCGTGGGGGCGGCGGAGGCCCAGACCACGCAGTGCGTCAACGACGCGCCGAATCCCTATCACATGGTCAGCGGCTGGGCGCACATGTCGCGTCCCTGGGCCCAGACCAACAACGTCTTCGTCGATCCGAAGGACAACGTCTGGGTGTTCGACCGGTGCCAGGACGGCGGGTGCGCCGGATCGACCGTCGCGCCGATCTGGGAGCTGTCGCCCGAGGGAAAGGTGCTGAAGAATTTCGGCGGCGGCGGGATGTTCATCTTTCCGCATGCCGTCGTGCCCGACAAGGACGGCAACGTCTGGGTCGTCGACGGCCAGGCGAAGGACGGCAAGGGCAACCAGGTGATGAAGCTCTCGCCAGACGGCAAGGTGCTGATGACGCTGGGCAAGGCCGGCCAGTCCGGCACCGGGCCCGATGTCTTCGATCAGCCGACCTCGCTCGCCATCGCCCCCAACGGCGACATCTTCGTGGCGGAAGGGCACGCGCCGACCTTCGGCAATTCGCGCATCACGAAGTTCGACAAGAACGGGAAGTTCCTCATGACGTTCGGCCACGTCGGGTCGAACGAAGGCGAATTCAAGAGTCCCCACGTCATCGCCTTCGATTCGCAGGGGCGTCTCTTCGTCGCCGATCGCAGCAACAGCCGCGTGGACATCTTTGACCAGAAGGGGAAGTTCATCGCCGCATGGAAACAGTTCGGGCGGCCGAGCGGCCTCTGGATCGACAAGAACGACATCCTCTACGTGTCGGACTCCGAGTCCGAGGACGCGCCCGGGAAAGACACCAACAATCCCGGTTGCAAGCGCGGCGTGCGTGGCGGCAGCGTGAAGACGGGGAAGGTCGATTTCTACATTCCTCCGCCGCCGGTGTCGGACCCGCGGCTGCCGCCGCCGGAAGGGGTCGCCGTCGATTCGCACGGCAACATCTACCTTGCCGCCGTTCAGGCGAAAGAGGTCTACAAGTACGTCAAGTGACGGCGGCCGGAAGGTATCGGGTAACAGGAAAACTGCTGGCCGGTCTGTTCGTTCTCGCGCTCGCGGCGCCGGCGGGAAGCGCGTCGGCGCAAGCGAGCGCCAGCGGCCTGCGATGGAACCTTCGCCTCAACGAGACACGAGGGCCGATTCGCACGGCGAATACGTCGCCGCCTGCAGGGAAGGACGCGTCCAGCGAGATCCTCGCAGGCCCGACCAACGGCTCGGACAACGCGTACGTGATCTACACGCGCATGCCGGCGGGCGCGCGCGGCCCGGCGCTCTTCACGCTGCCGGTCGAACACTACTACGTCGTCCTGTCGGGACGGATGACGGTGCAGATCGGCACCGAGACGTTCGTGGCGGGGCCGATGACCGGCGTCGTTGTCCCGGCGGAGGCGCCGCACGCCGTCTGGAATGCCGGGACCGAGCCCGAGGCGCATCTGGAGGCGATCGCCCCGGCGCCGTCGAGAGACCTGATGGCGATGCTGAAGCCGGCGCAGCCGCGGAAGGTGGAGAACGCGGCGAAGTGTATCCGTCCGGTTACGGTGCCCGCCGCCAGGGATCTGAAGCCGGGACTCAATGGCGCGCTGTTCACCAACCGGGATCAGGGCAGCCCGAACACCGTGCGTCTCGACAGCACGATGCCGGGCAGCGGCGGACCCGCCACCCACGTGCACCGCTTCGAGCAGGTGTACTTCATGGTCGAAGGCACGACGACGATTCTCTACGGCGCGGATCGGTTCAAGGCGTCGAAGAACGACATCGTGATTCTCAATCCGGGCGTCGTCCACACGAACGTGAATGAGAGCGGTATGCCAGAGCGGCACCTGACGCTGCTGCTGCCGCAGAACGTGGATGGTCCCGCCGATATCGAGTTCGAGATGAAGGGTCCCGCCGGCGCGAGAGGCGCGGCCACGCCGGCGCCAACCCGCTGACCCGACTTCGCGCTGCGCGCTTCGTCGAGGCAGGCTTTTGGAGGTTGATGTGAAGAAGATGCTTCTCGTCGCCGCGGCGATCGCAGCACTCGTGCCGGCCTACCTCTCGGGTCAGCAGGGCGGGGGGCGAGGACAGGCAGGACCACGGGAAGTCGTGGTCGGCCAGCTGGCCGGGAAGCCGGTGATCCAGCCCGTTGTGCGCGGCGTGGACTATCGCGACGCGATCAACCCGAACGATCCGGCAATGAACGGCCCTGTCCCGAGGCTCCCGGACGGCCACCCGGACCTGACGGGACCGTGGGAAGGCGGTGGCTCCGACAACGACATGGGCGTCGAAGGCGGGCTCAAGCCCGGCGAGCTCGACGCGCTGCTGCTGCCAGCCGCGCGAGCGCTCAAGGCGGAGCGCTCGAAGGCCATCTACGGTGAGCCCTATATCTACTGCCTGCCGATGAGCGTCCCCCGGATCAATCCGTATCCATGGAAGTTCGTCATGGGGTACACGTCGAAGGGTCTCCAATACGTCTACCAGCTCCACGAGACGGGCGATGCCGGGGCGCACCGCGTCATCTACATGGACGGCCGCCCACACCCGAACGCCGACACGTTGATCCCGTCCTGGTGGGGACACTCGACCGGCCGCTGGGACGGCGACACGCTGGTCATCGACACCGTGGGCTACAACGACAAGTTCTGGTTCGATGCGCCGGGAACGCCGCACTCGGAACAACTGCACACGATCGAGCGGTGGACGCGCATCAGCTACGGGACGCTCGTCAACGACTTCAGGATCGAGGATCCGGGAACGTTCAGCAGGCCCGTGGACCTGCGGTTCGTCGCGCGCATCGTGAAGCCCAACGTGGAGCTGATGGAGTACATCTGCGCCGAGAACAACCAGATTGGTCTCGCCGGCGGATACCTGAAGCCGGGCTCGCCGGGCATCGCCGGCGGCGCTCCGCCGGTTGGCAAGTGACAGTGCGCCGTGCGCCGCGTTCTTCCGCTCTGACTCGAGGAGGTTGCTCATGAGAACGACACGTGGCTTCATCCTGACCGCGCTCGCCGTCGCCTCCGTCACCGTTCCGGTGGTGGCGCATCACGGGTTCGACACCGAGTACGACAGCAACAAGACGATCTCGGCGACCGGGGTCGTGTCGAAGGTCGAGTGGACCAACCCGCACATGCACGTGTACGTGGACGTCACCGATGCGGCCGGCAAGCTGAAAACGTACAACCTGGAGCTGACGAGCCCGAACGCGATTCAGCGTCAGGGATGGAACAAGAACGATCTCCTCGCCGGCGAGAAGGTGACGTTCAAGGCGCACGCCGGCAAGGTCGAAGAGGCGCGCGCGGCGCTCGACTCGCTGGTGAAGGTGAGCGCGCCGAACCAGGAAATCTTCAAGGGGCAGCGGCCGGACTAGGTGGCATCCGGGATCCGGGATCCGGGATCCGGGATCCGGGATCCGGTAGGGATCAGGGATCAGGGATCAGGGATCAGGGATCAGGGATCAAGATCAAGTCAGGATCCTCCCTCTAAGAGCACGGTGACGCCGTGGCCGGTGCCATCGCGTGAACCCGACTCATCCGCTTGCGCAATGTTTTGGCCGCATCCCTCCCGCGTCATTGCATCGCCTGCCGCTGCGGGGGAGACTCGCACGCGGCGGATGCCGGGGGGTGAGGATGGGGGTCGAGATCGCGACAGAGCACTACGCCGCTGCGACGGTGTACCCGGAGGGGCCGCGTGCGGTCTCCTCGACGCCGCGCGCGGCCGCCGGCCGTGTATGGGCTCTCCTCACGGCAAAGCCCGTCGTGGAATTCGCGCTCGTCTTCCTGGCCTACTTCGTCGCGGGCAAGCTCGGTCAGGCCACCACGAACATCAGGAGCAGCAACCTCGGACCCGTCTGGCCGGCCTACGGCATCGCGGTCGCCGCGTTTCTCGCGTTCGGCCATCGCGCCTGGCTGGCGGTCGCGCCGAGCGCGTTTCTCGTCGCCTATCAGAGTCCGGTACCCGCGCTGGCGGCGGCGGGGCAGACGATCGGCGCCACCCTGGCGGCGGCATCGGCCGCCTTCTTCCTCCGCCGGATCGCCGATTTCGATCCCACGCTCCCGCGACTGCGCGACGCGCTCGGCTTCATCACGCAGGCGGCACTCGGCAGCGCCCTCGTCAGCGCGACCGTCGGCGTCGCATCGCTTTACCTCACGCACGTCCAGGCGTATTCCGGCCTCGGCTCCGCGTGGCTGATCTACTGGCTCGGCGACAGCACCGGCGTGCTGCTGGTGACGCCGCTGGTGTTCACGCTGCCGGCGCTGTTCGCGCCGCGTTCGCGCCGGCGTGGCGTCGAATGCGCGGCGGTGATGACGCTGTCCGCCGTGGCGTGCCTCATCGTCTTCGGCGGGCTGCCGCTCGTGTCGATCCAATTCGACGTCCTGGCGTTCGCCGTCCTCCCGTTCGTCATGTGGGCGGCCATCGATTTCGGCATCGGCGGCGCCGCGCTGTCGGTCTTCATCATCGCCACCATCGCGACGCTGTCGACGGCACTCGGGCTCGGCCCGTTTACCGGGCAGGGGGCGTTTGTCGGCGCCGTGCTCCTGGACACGCTCTTCATGGTCCTCGCCGTCTCCGGCCTTACCCTGGCGGCGGTCATCGCCGAACGCGAACATGCGGAGGCCGCCCGCGCCGGGCTCGTTCGCGAGCGGATGGCGATGGAGTCGAGGCTTCGGCTCGCGGCCATCGTCGAGTCGTCCAACGACGCGATCCTGTCCACCGACATGGGGCGCACCATCCTGAGCTGGAACGCCGCCGCGGAGCGCATCTTCGGGTTCACGGCCGCCGAGGTCGTCGGGCGGCCCGTGACGATGCTCATCCCCGATGTCCTGCAGGACGAGGCGAAGAACCTCTTCGATCGGCTGAAAGCGGGCGAACGCGTCGACCACTTCGAGACGATTCGCCTCGCGAAATCGGGAAAGCAGGTGCCCGTCTCGCTGAAGATCTCCCCTGTCGCGGACGCGGACGGGCGGCTGGTGGGCTCGGCGAGCATCTGTCGTGATATCAGCGAGCAAAAACGGATCAAGGAAGCGCTGTCGAACGTCAACCGCAAGCTGATCGAAGCGCAGGAACAGGAACGGAGCCGGATTGCGAGGGAACTCCACGACGACGTCGCCCAGCGGCTTGCCCTGCTGGCCTTCGACGTGGAGGAGCTGGTTGCGCACACGACGACCGCTCCGCCGCTGCACGACAAGAGCGTCGCGTTGCGCGACCGCGTCTCGGAGCTCGCCACCGACGTGCAGGCGCTGTCGCACGAGCTGCACTCGCCGAAGCTGCAGCTGCTCGGCATCACCTCGGCGATCAGGGACTTCTCCGAGGAAGCGGCCCGACATCAGAACGCGATGGTCGATTTCGACGCGCACGACGTGCCCGAGCACGTGCCGCCGGACATTTCGCTCTGCCTGTTCCGGGTCGTCCAGGAAGGGGTGCACAACGCGGTCAAGCACAGCGGGGTCCGGCACGTCCAGGTGCGGCTCTGGGGGACCGCCGGCCAGCTTCACCTCGTGGTCAGCGATCACGGCGCGGGGTTCGACGTCGAGCGCGCCACGGCCGGCCAGGGGATCGGGCTCGTCAGCATGGCGGAACGGATCAAGCTCGTTGACGGGGAGCTGGCCATCGAATCGCAGCCGGGGCGTGGCACCACGATTCGCGCCCGCGTACGCCTTGCCGGCGAGGCGGAGCGCGCGAGGTCCGACAGGTGACGTCGAGGGCCGACGCGCACGCGCGCCGTGTGCTGGTCGTGGACGATCACGAAGCCTGGCGTCGCGCCGTCCTGTCGATGCTGCGGACCTACTCCTCGTGGGACATCGTCGGCGAGGCCGCGGACGGGGTCGAGGCGCTGCAGAAGGTCGAGACGCTCGCACCGGGCCTGATTCTCATGGACGTCATGCTGCCGCGCATGAACGGCATCGAGTCGGCCAAACACATCCTCGCGCGCAATCCGGCGCCGAAGGTCCTGTTCATGAGCACCCATGCCTCATGGGACGTGGCGGAAGCCGCGCTCACGACGGGCGCCCACGGCTATGTGATCAAGGGAGACGCCGGCCTTCAACTGATGCGCGCGATGGAGATTGTCGCCGGCGGCGGGCGGTTCGTCAGTCCCCGGCTGGGCGGGCGGAGCGTCGAGCAGAGGCTGGACGAACGCACGGATCAGGCGTCGCGTTTCCATGAAATGGTCGTCGGGTCCGACGAAGGCTGCCTCGTCGAGCGGTACGCGCTCTTTGCGCAGACGGCCTTCGACGCCGGGGAGCCGTTCGTCCTGATGACCAGCGACCGGCGGATCGCCGGGGTCGATCGGCTGCTGCAGTCGCGTGGCGTCGACATCGACGGCGCCCGCCAGCGCGGCAGGTATGTGTCGATGAACGTCAACTACGGGCTCGCCACGTGCATGGTCGATGGATGGCCCGACGAAACGCGGGTGTGGTCGGCATCGACCTCTCTCTTCATGAAGGCGGCGTGCAGGCTGAAGACCGACCGCCGCCGCGTCGCGGCGTGTGGCGACTGCTCTCCGCTGCTGCTGAGGCACGGCAAACCCGATGCGGCCATTCACCTCGAACAGCTCTGGGACGATTGGGCCCGGACCTTCGACATCCGCGTCCTCTGCGGCTATTCGACGCCAGGTGTCGAGCATGCTGGGGCGTTTCAGCGCATCTGCGAGATCCATTCGGCCGTGCATCGTTCGTGATCGTGCGTGTCTCCGCTTGACCGCTTCGGACACGCCCAGCATAATCCCGGCACAACTGGAGAGCTGATATGTCATGCACTCTCGGACGTCTGCTGGCCCTCGTGTCCGCGACGATGATGGCCGCGGCGAGCGTCGGCACGGCGGCCGCGCAAACCGCGCCCGCAGGGCGGGTACCGCAGTGGACCAAGGCGGCGCCGTTTCCCATCCCCGAAGAAGAACTGTACGGCAGCGTCGTCAACGGCAAGTTCTACGTGCTCGGCGGATTCGGCGTCGGCGGGATGGCGCCGGGGCTCGTCTTCGAGTACGACCCCGCGTCCGACCGCTGGACGCGCAAGAAGGACATGCCGATCAAGGTGCACCACCAGGCGCAGGCGGCGCTCAACGGCAAGCTGTACGTGTTCGGCGGCTGCCTGCAGGGCATCAGCGGCGAGGGCGGCACGCAGAACGCCTGGGAGTGGGATCCGGTTGCTGATACGTGGAAGGCGCTCGCGCCGCTGACGGTCAAGCGATGTTCCGCGGTCGCCGACGAAGTCGGCGGGAAGATTTATCTGATCGGCGGACTCGAGCCGATGGAGAACGGCAAGGGGACGCGCGTCTCCGGCCGGAACCAGATGTACGACCCCGCGACCAATACGTGGACCGAACGGAGCCCGATGCCGACGACGCGGAATCACGCGATGTCGGGAGCGGTGAACGGGAAGATCTACGTGCTGGGCGGACGACTGGCCGCAGGCAACATCCCGGTCACCACGAACATCGACACCGTTGAAGAGTACGACCCGGCGACCAACCTGTGGAGCCCGGTGAAAGAGCGGATGCTGCAGGTGCGCAGCGGCGGCGGCTGGGCGACGTGCAACGGAAAGATTTATGTCGGCGGCGGCGAGTGGATCACGCGCGAGTTCTACGCGGCGCTCCGGGCGGTCGATGCATACGATCCGGCGACCAACACGTGGGAAGCCATGACGCCGATGCCTGGTGCCGTGCACGGCAACGCCATGGGCTGCATCGGCAACAAGCTCTACACGGCGAGCGGCAAGATGCGCGCGGGCGGCGGCCCCGATCCCGCGACGGCGGGCGTCTATGTCCTCGACCTGCCGCAGAGAGGAGGCACGCGATGAGACTCGTGAAGTGGATGCTCATCGCCGCGCTGTTCACGCTCGGCGTCACGTTCGTGCACGCGCAGAATCCGATGCTGCTCCGCTGGGACAAGGCCGCGCCGTTCCCCGAACCGGAGGAAGAACTGTACGGCGTCGAGGCCGGCGGCAAGATGTACGTGATCGGCGGGTTCAGCGAAAACGGCAAGGCCGCGCCCGCGATGGTCTACGAGTGGGATCCGGCCAGCGACAAGTGGACGAAGAAGAAGCCGATCCCGGTTCCCGTGCACCACCAGGCGCAAACCCAGTACAACGGGAAGATCTACATCTTCGGCGGCTGCCAGCGTCCGCTCTCGGGACCGGGCATGGGCGGATGGCAGCCGGTGGACAACGCGTGGGAGTACGACCCGCGCACCGACACCTGGCGCGCGCTGGCGCCGATGCCGATCCGGCGCTGCGCGGCCGTCGCCGAACAAGTCGGCGGAAAGATCTACGTCATCGGCGGCGCCACGCTCATGGAGAACTCCGGCGAGGCCGCGCTCTTCGGCGACCGTCCGGCGCGCATCCTCGGCACCAACCAGATGTACGACCCGGGCACCAACACGTGGACGAACCGCAGCCCGATGTCGACGGCGCGCAATCACGCGTTCTCCGGCGTCGTGAACGGCAAGATCTACGTGATCGGCGGCCGTCTCGGCGCCGCGCACGTCACCGCGTCGAGCAACACCGACGTGGTCGAGGAATACGACCCGGCGCGCGATCTCTGGGGCGCGGTCAGGTCGCGCATGCCTACACCGCGCAGCGGCGGCGGCTGGGCCACGTTCAACGGCCGCATCTACGTCGCGGGCGGCGAGGGGCAGCACGAGCGGGCGAACTACTCGTTCCGCGCCGTCGAAGCGTACGAGCCTGCGACGAACCGCTGGTTCGTGCTCCCGTCGATGCCGACGGCGCGGCACGGCGCCGCCGGCGCGTTCATCGGCAACAGGTTCCATCTCGTGAGCGGGAAGCCCGAAGGCGGCGGACTGCCGGACCTGGCGGGGAAGGGACTGCCCGTGCACGACGTGCTCGAGATTCCGGCGAGCTTCGGGACGAACTGAGGTCAGTCGGCAGTCGGTGATCGTAGGGGCCGACCTTCAGGTCGGCCCGTGGTGAAAGAGGTAGGGAGATGACGGGACGAACGCTCAAGATTGCGGCGCTGGTCGTCGCGTTTGCCGCGGGCCTGCTGGTGAGCAACCGGTTCGGCGTGGTCGAGGGGCAGCAGAAGAAGACGCCGGGCGAGGGCTTTGCCGCCGTCCCGGGAGGCAAGGGCGGTCACGACGTGTTCGGGCCCTACGACCCGGTGCAGAACTGGCCGCGGCCACTCGGTGAGAGCCTGCCGAATCACGACAACTGGACGTATTCGCAGGCGACCGACGTCTTCCCGGAGAGCCAGGATCGCGTGCTCGTGACGTTCAAGGGCGAGCTGCCGCTGCTGCCGGGGGGACGTGGCCGAGGCACGACGTGGCTGCCGCAGATCGGGCCGAGCATCAAGTTCCCGGTCGGCGGCGGTGTCCCGGTGCGCGAAGCGGCCAGCGCAACACCGAGCTTCGGCAAGGCGATGGACGAAGGCGATGGACGCCCGGGCGTCGACTGGCGCTGGGAGCACGTCATCATGGTGTTCGATCGCAACGGCAAGATGATCGAAGACTGGTCGCAGTGGGATCGCATCTGGGGCCGCCCGCACGACGTCGAGATCAGCCCCTACGATCCGCAGAAGAACATCTGGATCGTCGACGCCGACGCGCACTTCGTCAGCAAGTTCACGCACGACGGCAAGCAGCGCCTGCTCACGCTCGGCACGCCGGGCGTCCCCGGGACCGACGACACGCATTTCAGCCGGCCCACGTTCATGGCCTTCATGGACGCCAACACCTGGTATCTCGCCGACGGCTACGACGGCACGCGCGTCATCAAGTACGACATGAACGGCAAGAAGCTGCTCGAGTGGGGCATGAAGGGGACGCAGCCGAACGAGCGGCGGCCCGGCTACTTCAACAGCGTGCACGGCATCGCGGTGAACCCGAAGACGCGCCGCGTCTACGTGAACGACCGCAACAACGGGCGCATCCAGGTGTTCGACGAGAACGGGAAGTTCCTCGATCAGTGGGATGCCGGCATACGGCCGCCGACCAATATCCACAGCATCACGATGGGCAGCGACGGGATCCTGTGGGCCGCCGACCAGGGGGCCAACAAGCTGGTCGCCTACGACCCCGAAGGGCACTTCCTCTATTCATGGGGGACGTTCGGGACCTGCCAGGGATGCCAGTGGGGCATCCACGGGTTCGCCACCGACAAGGACGGCAACCTCTACACCGCCGAGGTGAGAACGGGACGCGTCCAGAAGTACGCGCCGCGCAAGGGCGCCAACCCGGCGTTCATGGTGGGCAAACCGTGGCCAGGAGTCTGGTAGCCGGCTGACCTGTATTCTCTACTTCGGCGGCCGATCGCCGAGCACCCCTACGCCGCCGATATAGCGCACGTCCTGCAGCTGCACGCGGATGCCATCGGGGTCGTTGAAGTACAGCTCCTTCGTGTCGCCGCGCAGCCTGATGTTCGCCTCGAGTCCCTCGCTCTTCAGCTGTGCCAGCACGCGATCCGCGTCGAACCGCTCGATGCCCAGGCAGACGTGGTTGATGCCGGCCGGCCGATCCTGCGAGGGATAGATGCCGAGGAAGCCGGCGCCAGCCTTCAGGTTCATCCCGGGTTCCTGTGGCGTCAGCAGCGGCATGCCGAACAGGCGCTGATAGAACGCCATCGATTTCTGCACGTCCTTGACGAACATCGTGACGTGATTCAGCTGGCTGACCGCACCGATGGCGGGCTCCGCCGCCTGCGCGGCCGATGCGCCGACAGTGAGCGCCGACAACGTCGCCAGCAATTCACGCCGCGTGATGCGCCCCTCGTCGTAACGCGTCAGCAGCCGATCGATCGCGCTGTTCATCTCGCGCCTCCATCTCGGACCCGCATCTTTCCGGATCCCGGATCCCGGATCCCGGATCCCGGCCTGTATCCATCAAGGATGCGCGGGCATCGCGCGCTTGCCGTCCACGACGGGCGGGAAGTCCTTCACCTCGTCGTACACCTCGGTGACGAACCGATCCTTGCTCTGCTGCGTGTCGCCGAGCGTGGTCTTGTCGTACGGCGCGGTGAGCTTGGCCGCAAGCACGTCCTGCAACGACTTCCCCTGGTCGCGCAGCGCCTTCACCTTCGCCAGCAGGTCGACGAGCATCGCGCGATACGGCAGCAGGTCCTGCTTCTTCACCAGCGTCCCGTGCCCCGGCACGAGCGTCGTCTTCGCGTCGGCCAGCTTCTCGATCAGGTCGACCGCCTCGAGCATGCCGCGAATCGAGCCGCCGTTGGCCTGGTCGGCAAACGGGTAGCCGAAGTTGCGGTAGAAGTCCTCGATGTAGATGACGTTCGCCTTGCGGAAGCGGACGATCGTGTCGCCGGCGGTGTGCGACGGCATCATCGGGATGAAGTCCACGATCTCGCCGTTCATGTTGAGCGTGACCGCGGGCTCACCGGGCTTGGCCGCGTTGTAGTTGTAGGTCACGACGGGCACGCCGGCCGTGTCGGGCGCGGCCGCGGGCGGACCGCCGGCGCGCCCCGGCGGCCGCACCATCTCGATCCGCAGGTTGTCCTGCGCGAAGATCAACGCGCCCTGCTTCCCGAAGAACGCGTTCGCGCCGGTGTGGTCGCCATGAATGTGCGTGTTGACGACGGCCTTGATCGGCGCGCTGGTGAAGGTGCGGATGGCCTGCAGGGTTTTTTCCGCGACCTGGCGGTTCTGCGTGTCCACCATCAGCACGCCGTCGGGTCCGAAGAGCACCAGCACGCGGCCGCCCGACGCATCGGGGTGCGCCGGGTCGAGCCCTTCCGACCCGTGCAGCACGAAGAGGTTCGGTGACATCTTCGACGTCACCATGATTTGCACGCGGTCCCACGGCGTCTGGTAGCCCGGAGGGTAGGTGGGCGAGCCCGTCCCGGGCTTGACGATCTCGATGGGATATCCGGCTTCCTGCGCCGACACCGGGGAGGCCGCCAGCGCCGCGACAGCCAGCATCGCGACGCTCACCGAAAACAGCACGCGTGTGATCACGTCCCACTCCTTCTCATGCGGGAACGAAGCGCCGGATTATACAGGCTCCGCGAGGCGGGATCGCATACATTTCTCGCGGTGAACGCCGAACGCTGGCAGCAGATCGAGCGCATCTACCACCTGGCGCTGGAACAGCCGCCGCACGCGCGCGCGGCATTCCTCGACCGGCAGTGCGATGCCGACACGACGCTGCGCGTGGAGCTCGAACAGCTGCTCAATCGGACGCCTGCGGCGGACAGGTTCCTCGAGGAGTCCGCAGCCGCCGTCGCCGCCCGACAGATCGCCAGCGAGGAGCCCGCGGCGCTGCCACGCCAGGTCGGGCGCTACCGCATCGCCGGCAGCCTCGGCCAGGGTGGAATGGGGGTCGTCTACGAGGCGATCGACGACCGTCTCCAACGGACGATCGCGTTGAAGGTCATTCGCGAGGATGCGGTCGGCAGTCCCATCGCGCGCGAACGATTCTGGCGCGAGGCGCGCGTCGCCGCCCGCGTGAGCCATCCGCACGTCTGTCAGATCCACGAAGTCGGCGAGGCCGGCGAACAGATGTTCATGGCGATGGAGCGGCTCGACGGCGAGCCGCTCTCGGCCCGGCTGGAACGCGGCGCCGTGCCGCTTACCGACGCGGTGCGGATCGGACTCGAAGTGCTCGACGCGCTCGAGGCGCTGCATGGCTGCGGCGTCGTCCATCGCGACCTCAAGCCGTCGAACATTTTCCTGACGCGCCACGGCGTCAAGCTGCTCGATTTCGGCCTCGCGCGGCCGTCGCCGGACGGGGCCGGCGATGGCGCCGGTTCGCTCACCCATGCAGGAGTGCTCGTGGGGACGCCGAAATACATGGCGCCGGAACAGCTGCAAGACGGTGTGATCGACGCGCGGACCGACCTGTTTGCGACGGGCGCGATCCTGTACGAGATGCTGACGGGCACCGCGGCGTTCGAGGCGGGCTCGCTCGCGGGAATGGCGGACAAGATCCTGCACGCGGACGTGCCGGTGCTCGGAGGATCGCCGGCCGTCGCCGCCGCCGATCGAGTCATCCATCGCGCGCTCGCCAGGGTGCCGGCCAACCGATACCCGAGCGCGTCAGCGATGGCCGACGATCTCCGCACGATCGCGGCGTCACCGGAAGACGATGCTCGACCCGCGCGACCGGTCACGCGGCTGGTGGTGCTGCCGTTCCGGCTCCTGCGTGCGGATGCGGACATCGACTTTCTCACGTTCAGCCTCGCGGACGCGATCGCCGGGGCGCTGTCGTCGCTCGAATCGCTCGTCGTGCGCTCCACCGTCGCCGCCGCGCGTTTTGCCGCCGACGTCCCGGACCTGCCGGCCATCGCGAGCGAGCTCGACGTCGATGTGGTGCTGACGGGAACGCTGATGCGTGTCGGCGAGCGGCTCCGCGCGAGCGCGCAGCTCGTCGAAGCGCCTGCGGGCACGCTGGTGTGGTCCGGGATGCTCGACGCGTCCGTCGACGACCTTTTCCGCCTGCAGGACGATCTCTCGCGCCGCATCGTCGAGTCACTCGTGCCGCCGCTGTCCGGACGGGAACGGCGCGCGCTCGGTCACGACGTGCCGGCCAGCGCGAAGGCGTACGAGTTCTACCTGCGCGCCAATCAGCTGGGCCACGATCCGGCGTCGCTCGACGTCGCGCGCGGGCTATACGAGCAGGCGGTGCAGGCCGATCCGCGCTATGCGCCTGCCTGGGCACGGCTGGCCCATCTCTACCGGGTGATGGGAAAGTTCCGCGGCGAGCCCGGCGTCGTCGCCCTCGCGGAAACTGCGCTCAACCGTGCGCTCGAATTCAACCCCGATCTTTCGCTGGCCGATCGCATCTACGCGCAGATCGAGGTCGATGACGGCCGGGCGCAGGACGCGATGGTGCGGCTGGTTCGGCGCGCCTCGTCTCGGACCGGCCAGGCGGATCTGTTTGCCGCGCTCGTGCACGTGTGCCGGTACTGCGGGTTGCTCGGGGCATCGCTCGCCGCGGACGAACGCGCCAGCCGCCTCGACCCGCGCGTTCGGACCAGCGTGGCCTACACGTGGTTCATGGCCGGCGATTTCGCCCGCGCGGCCGCCGAATCCAACGGATACGCAGCGGTTGGCGGCACTGCGCTCGCCATCGCCGGACAACCCGAGGCCGCGCGTGTATGCCGCGAGGAAGCGCGCATGCTCCGCGATGCCCGGATGGTGCTGTTCGCCGAGCTGTGGGATCACTACGTTGACCTGCTCGAGGGGACGGGAGAACCGACGACGCTGCAGCACGACGTCGAAGCGATCCTCGCCAGCGGCTTGCGTGATCCGGAGGGACTTTTCAGTCTTGCGATGGTCCTGGCGCATTTTGGTGGCGCGGACCTGGCGCTTCGGATTCTGGCGGATGTGGTCGACCGCGGGTATTACCCTTCCGTCACGCTCCAACGCAACCCATGGTTCGATCCGCTGCGTCATCGACACGACTTCCTCGAGATTCTCGCGCGGGCCGAGCAACGTCGCCAGGAGGCGCGGACCGCGTTCATCCACGCCGGTGGCGAAGCGCTGCTCGGCGCTCGTACTGCAGACCACGACTGATCGCAGGCCGCGCTATTTCCGGACCTTTGGCTCGAGCGTGATCGTCTCGCGCAGGTTCGGGCAGCCTGTGCTGTTCCAGCCGATGATTTCGTCCGCCAGCTCGCCGCCGGCGTCGCTGAAGCGCCCCGTACCGCCAATCACCGCCATCGGACCCGAGTCTGGATGCGCGCCGTCGGCGACGAGTACGGAGCCGTCATCGGGAAAGTGGTACCAGGTGGCATAGAACGCCGGCAGCGCGCCGCCGACGATCTCGGCGAGCGTCGCGGCCATCGTGCCTCGCTCGACCCAGCGTCCGATGCTGCCCGGGTCGTTTGGATCGTTGGCCTGCGCGCCTGGTGCGATGCTACCCGCAGGGAAGAGCCTGCCATTCGCGATGAAGGTGTCGCCGCGTCCGACGGTGTCGAAGGACATCCCACCGTTGAACCGGAACGTGCGGCAATCGATCGCGACGTCCCAGGCGACAACGCGGCCGTGCGGTCGTTCCTGGCCGCTGCGGTCGTCCGCGACGGCGGCCTGTGCCGTCAGAACCGTGGCTATCATGACTGCGCCGGCGATGCAGGAAAGCGCGCGACGACGGGTCGATGCTGGATTCATGTCTGCCTCCTTGCGCTGAAAGCGCTGCTGGAGTGGTAGGCGTGAAATCCGCACGAGTACTAGAAAGCGGCATCGAACGAGCGTAGAGTCGTCCGCATTTCCGCCGCGGTTGCGGGGAGGTGACGTGGAATCACGAACTGGCGAGGTGACGCGGCTGTTGCAGGCGTGGCATGCCGGCGACGAGGCGGCCTACCGTCAGGTCTCCGCGATCCTCTACGACGAGCTCAGGCGCCAGGCCGCGCGCTGCATGCGTGGCGAGCGCCCCGGCACGTCGCTCGAAGCCACGGCGCTCGTGCACGAAGTGTTCATGCGCCTGGCCGGGGCGGGCGAGGTTGCGTGGGAGGACCGCAAGCACTTCCTCGCGATTGCCGCGCGCACCATGCGCCGCGTGCTCGTCGACCTCGTTCGCGCCAGGTCCACGGGCAAGCGCGGCGCGCGCGTGCAGCCGGTGCCGCTCGATTCCGGCATTGCCGCCGAGAGCCCGTCGATCGTCGACCTGATTGCGCTCGACGACGCGCTCGACGCGCTCGCGGCGTTCGACGCGCGCAAGGTGCAGGTGATCGAGCTGCGGTTCTTCGGTGGGCTGACGGTCGACGAGACCGCCGACGTGCTCGAGGTGGCTCCCGACACCGTCGCGCGCGACTGGCGGCTGGCGCGCGCGTGGCTGCTGCAGCGCCTCGAACCGCAGAAGAGTACTTGAACCGCACCGCCTCTCTTGTTACTCTCGGTGCACCTATATGGCCCTCGCCGCGCGGGGCGGCCTCGACGACTCGAGGCTGCGCGGCGGGCATCCTCACGGGCCATCAACGGTTGGATCTCCTCCCGAGATGTCAACGCATTACTCGGCCACGCCCGTGGCCACGTGGAGTGATCTATGGAAGCAAGCTTCGGCACACGCCTGCGCCAGCAGCGCGAACGTCGCGGCGTCGAGCTCGCCGCGATCGCGGAACAGACGAAAATCAAGCGATCGCTGCTCGAAGCGCTCGAGCGCGACGACCTCAAGTACTGGCCTACCGGTGTCTTCAGGCGGTCGTGGGTCCGCAACTACGCGCAGGCGATCGGCGCCGACGCCGACGCCGTCGTCCGCGAGTTGTGCGCCCTCTATCCGGAAGAAGAGGTCAGCGTCGAGGCGATCGCGTCCGCACTCGACCGCGCCGGCTCGGAAAGTGCCGGTTCGCGTGCGCTGAACCTCGTGTCGTGGCTGCGCGGCATCGCCGCCAGGCGTGACAGCACCGCCGGCGGCCCGCCTCACGCGGCCGCACCGCGACCGTCTCCCCCTCTCCCCCCGGCGTCCCCCTTTCCGCGACGGGAGCCGAGACCGGAGCTTGGAGATGCCGCGCGAACGCTCGGCGCCGTAGGCGTGGTGCTCTGGTCGTGGGACGCTCGATGCGCCGTTCTGCGCCCGTCGCTCGGCGACGGCTATCCGCAGGCCGTGATGTCAGCGCTGCCCAACGTGCCGCGCGACGCCGAAAACGCGGTCGCCGCCGCCTTTCGCCGCGCCGAGATGTGCGTCGTCACCGGCCGGGGCGAGGCGACGGGAGCCCTCGCGCTGCCGGTCATGGCGCCGGTCGGCTGCGTCGGCGTGCTCGCGCTCGAGTTCCGCAACGGCGTGGAATTGCGCGAGTCGGTGCGCGCGGGCGCGGCGCGTCTTGCCGCCGATGTCGTGACCCTGGTGGTACCCGCTGCACAACATTCGAGCGTTGCGTGAGGGCGCGTGGCCCACGTTACAGCGCTTTTCCTTGACAGCTACCTCTGCCATGGATACGGTACCGCCCTCGTGGATCCTCGCAGGGGAGCGGGCGCCGCCATGCGCGCTCTCCCAACCCGCCGTTCGCACGAAAGTGATCTCCCGGACTTCGTCCCGCCGCATCTCGGCGCGGAGTGGGATGCGATCTCGCACGGCCGCCGCAACGTCCTGCTCGCGGGAGCGGCGTCCGCGGTGGACGCGATGCTGGCGTCGCTGCAGCCGTTCCTCGAAGAGCCGATCCGGCATTTGAATGCCGGTACCAACACGCCCCTGCCGGCACGCGGCACGTTGATCCTGCCCGAGATTGGCGCCCTCGACGCGGATCAGCAGCTGCAGTTGTTGACGTGGATGGAGCAGGGCGTGCACCGCGGCGACGTGCAGATCGTTTCCACGACGTCGCGACCGATGCTGCCGCTGCTCGAGAGCGGCGAATTTCGCGCCGAGCTGTACTACCGGCTCAACGTCGTACGGATCGATCTGAGCGAGCCCGCGACGGATCTCAACGCCTGACGGCGCGTTTCCGCGCCACGTAGCTGCCTCGCGGCGCTGGCCGCGCCGCGCTAGGCGTCGACAGAGCGGCGGCCGCCGCGCGGGAAGTGACGCCGATCGATGGTTGCCACGTCGCGGCGATCGTGCGTCGGCAGGTTGCCGTGCACGTAGCCCGCCAGGGAGCGCGACAGCCGCATCGACCGCTCGTAGAACGCGCCCGCCGCCTGCACCTCGCGAGCGAGGACGAGGTCGTCGTGCGCCGAGTAGACGATGCAACGCGTGTGCGGAGTGGAGAGGTGCACGAGGTGCAGGCCGTTGTATTCCTGCAGCCGGACGTTGGTGACCAGGATGTCGGGCGGCTGGTTCAGCAGCCGGTCGCGCGCGGCGCCGAAGTCGCGGCACACCTCGACGTCGGCGAGCATGCGCAGGATGCCGAGCGCCTCGCCGCTCGAGTGGATGTTCGGATCCACCAGGAGAATCTCCTTGGCCGCGTTGGCAATGGGAGTCCGCCGCGCGACGTATTCCCCGCCAAGCGGTTCCATGACCTTCGACGCGACCGGAACGGCGCTGAGCCCGTTCGGGCTGCGGAGACCCTGATAGGTCCGCGCAAGACGGTCGGTCGCGCGCCGACGGTTCCCCGTCAGCACGGTGAAATCCTGGTGACGCCGATTCGTGATGTTCATGTGCTGGCCCCGACTCGAAAGGGAGATGTCCCCTCGCGGTCTATAGGGCTCCGGCGGACCCGGAAAAATATAGGGGTTGTGAAAAATCTCGTCAGCGTTTGGACGACACGATTGCTGAGATAACATGCCCGGCCGTGCGATACGTCTGGCGCAGGCTCGGACACGCGGTCCTGGTGCTCCTCGGCGTCTCGTTCCTGACCTT
>Ga0070695_100000072_pt1 | contig 40551 bp, 41 predicted proteins | sample KBSK1252metaG_FD_65471 | JGI IMG/M metagenome (GOLD analysis project Ga0070695, IMG submission 65471) | Corn, switchgrass and miscanthus rhizosphere microbial communities from Kellogg Biological Station, Michigan, USA - KBS K1-25-2 metaG | ecosystem: Host-associated > Plants > Roots >...
GCGCAGGATCTCGCGCACCTCCGCTGTCGTCATCTCGAGCTCCTCGGCGATCTCCTCCGGGCTCGGCTCGCGGCCAAGGCGCTGCACGAGCTGGCGCTCGATGTGCACGACCTTGTTCAGCTTCTCGACCATGTGGACCGGGATCCGGATCGTGCGCGCCTTGTCGGCGATGGCCCGCGTGACGGCCTGTCGGATCCACCACGTCGCGTAGGTGGAAAACTTGTAGCCCTTGCGGTAGTCGAACTTCTCCACCGCGCGGATCAGGCCGAGCGACCCCTCCTGGATGAGGTCGAGGAACGAGAGCCCGCGCCCGAGATAGCCCTTCGCGATCGAGACGACGAGGCGGAGATTCGCCTCGATCATCGCCGTCTTCGCACCCATGTCACCGCGCTCGATGCGCTTGGCGAGCGTCACCTCCTGGTCGGCGGTCAGGAGCGCCACCTTGCCGATTTCGCGGAGGTAGAGGCGAAGCGAGTCGAGCGACGGCTCGACGGTGAGGTCGAGCTTCGGCGCCGCGACGGCTTTCTCGTCTTCCGGCAGCTGCTGCTCGTGAGGCGGCGCCTTGTGCTGCTCGCCCTCGACGAGGTCGACCCCATGCTCGACGAGGTAGGTGTAGAAGTCCTCGACCTGCTCTTTCGTTAGCTCGACATCCTCGATCCCGTTGACGATCTCGTCGTAGGAAAGAAAACCCTTCTCCTTCCCTTCGGCGACGAGCTTGTGCAGCTCCTCGACGTCAGGAAGCGCGATGTCAACGGTGAGCACGTCCCGAACCTCCCGGCCTAGTGGTTGCACGACGGCACTGCTACAACCGACCGCAACCGGCTCCCCGCCGGTAGCCCCGGTCCCTCCCTCAAGCGCGAGGCGGATACTAGTCACGGGTTGACGATTCGTAAAGAACTTGTCAACGACTGGCGGCCACGGCGATTTCACCCACGCGCTCGCCGCGGGTGTTGAGGACCGGGCGGGTCGCAAAGCCGGGCAGGTCGACGCCGAGTCGGGCGAGGAAGGCGGAGAGCGCCGGCGCGTGAGCGCGGCCCGAGCCGTCCTCCGTCTTGAGCGCGATGCCGCTTCCATCGGGCCCCGCGGCGCAGAGAAGACCCTCAGCGCCGCCCTTCGCGAGCCAGCCGGGCGCCTCGCGCATGAGGTAGAAGTCCGCGCCGTCCGGACCGCCGACGAGATCCGGGCGGGCACGCATCGCAGCCGCGAGCCGGGCGCCGCCCGGCAGCGACTCGAGGCGCGAGAATGCGTGCGCCATCCGTTCGAGCGTCAGCTCGAAGGTGACGATGCCGCACCCGTCGACGCCGGTCGGGATCTCGCCGGGCTCGAGCTCCGCCGCCTCGGCGTGCACGTCGAGGCAGGCCTGCTGGACGGGGTGCTCGGGGAGGCGGTAACCCTGCATGGGCCAGCCGCGGGCGCGACAGAGCGCGAGCATTCCGGCGTGATTGCCGGAGCAGTTGTTGTGGATCAGCTCCGGCGGGCGACCCTCTTGCGATCCGAGCTCGAGATCGTCCTCCGTCGCTTCGGCCCGCGCGAGCAGCGCCCGCACAGCTGCGACCTGTTCCGGCGTGTCGCGGTGGGACGCACATGCGACTGCGAGCTCGTAGTCCGGCAGATCGTCCCGCGAACGGACGAGCGGGAGCGCCTGGAGCGGCTTCGACGAGGAACGCATGAAGCACGCTTGCGCAGGGTCTCCGGCCGCCGCGACAACCTCGCCGTCGCGCACCGCGACGGCGTGGACGCGGTGCACGGCCTCGACCACTCCGTTCCGGCGCACTTCGACGATGACCGGTTCCGCCACGGCCGGAGCCTACGACCGGTGGCAGCCACCGTGACGCAACTGCGACAGACCTTCAACACCATCGCGAGAAGCCGCATGCAACGGTGCTTTACGAGATGGCACACCAGCTACGAGACATCTCAGCCGGCATGTTCCATATCTACACGCACTGCGTCTGGGCGGCGCCGGCCCACTTCCGAGACAATGTTGACCGAGTCGACTTTCTCCGAGGACTTGCGCGGGTGACTGCACGCTACGAATGGCGTTGCATGGGCTTCTGTCTCATGCGGACGCACTATCACCTCGTTGTCGAGGTCACGGAGGGCGTGCTTCCAGCAGCGATGCAGTCCCTCAACCACGGCTACGCCTGTCACTTCAACCGGCGGCATGGACTACGCGGTCATGTCCAGTCGAGTCGATACGGCTCGCGTCGCATCGATGCCAAAGACAATCTCGTAACCACCTACGCATACGCGATGAACAATCCGGTCGAGGCTGGCCTCTGCGAACGTGCCAGTGCGTGGCCGTGGAGCAGCTTCCGGGGAACTCTCGGTTTGTACGAACACAGCTCGTTCATCGACGACGGTCCCTTACTCGGGCGGTTCTCGCGCGAACTCGACCCGCGAGCGGCGCTTCGTCGAGCTGTGGAGAGTTCTTGACGAAGGCGTGCAGTGGCTGCCACCGGCCTACACGGCGGTACCGTTCGATGCATGCCGGAACTCCCCGAGATGGAGGCATGGCGGCGTCAGCTCGACGACCCGGTGTCGGCGTTTCCAATCGCACAGGCGGGTCCCGCACACATCGCCACGCTCAAGACTTTCGATCCGCCGATCGCGGCGCTCGAAGGCCGTCAGTTCCGCGGCGCCGAGCGGCGCGGAAAGCGCCTCCTCTTCCCGACCGACGACGACGACCTCGTGCTCCTCGTCCACCTGATGACCGCGGGCCGGCTCCGCTTCGTGCCCGCCAGCGGAAAGGTGCCCAAGTCGCCCGCCTTCCGGCTCGAGTTCGCGGGCGGCGCACAACTACTCCTCACAGAAGCCGGGAAGAAGAAGCGCGCCGGCGTCTGGCTCCTCACCCCGGAGGCGGCGGAGGCCGAGCTGGCCCACCTCGGCCCGGAAGCGCTCGGCCTCGGGCCAGAGCGCCTCGGCGAGATCGTGCACGGCGAGTCGCGGCGCCTGCACGCGCTCCTCCGCAACCAGCACTTGATCGCGGGCATCGGCCGCGCGTGGGCGAACGAGATCCTCCACACGGCGAGGCTCTCACCGTACGCGCTGTCGAGCGACCTCGACGACGAGGAGATCTCATGGCTCGCAGCCGCCATCGACTCCGAGCTCGAGCGCGGTCTCGAGCTCCGAGAGAGCGGAGCCTCCGACGAGCAGACCTACCGCGTCCACCGGCGCCTCGGCGAGCCGTGCCACGTCTGCGGCACGCCGCTCGCGCAGGTCGACTTCGAGGAGCACACGATCTTCTACTGCCCGACCTGCCAGACCGGCGGCCGTGTTCTGAAGGACCGGCGGCTCTCGCGTCTCCTCAGGTAGGAGTGCGGCCTCGCGCGCGAACGCGAGGCCGGCCAGGAAGAACTCCAGTCCAGGCCCTGGCCGGTCAGCTCTGGACGTAGGCCGAGGCCGTAGTCGAGGTTCGGCGGGTTAGACTCGAAGTAGTAGAAGCCGCTCAGTTCGCCCGCCTCGATCTCCACGGCAGCCGACCATACGCCCGCGCTGCGTTAGGCTCCAGCCATGGCAACGGTTGCCGAGGTAATGACCCGGGATGTGCTCTCCGTCGATCCGACGGCCTCGATCGGCGAGGCCGCCGAGAAGATGATGGACGCCGGCGTCGGAGCGGTCGTCGTGATGGAGGACATGGTGCGGCTCGTCGGCATCGTCACCGAGCGCGACATTCTCCGCGCGGTGGCGCAGCGGGCACGGGCCGCCGAGGCGCGGGTGCGGCAGTGGATGACCGAGAGCGTGATCACGATCGACCCGGAGACGACGGTCGACGAAGCGGCCAAGATGATGTTCGAGAAGAACTTCCGCCACCTGCCGGTGACGAAGGACGGACGGCTGCTCGGGATCGTCAGCCTCCGCCGGCTCTCGCAGTACGAGTTCGAGCACCCGAAGGAGTCCGTCCAGCCCGCTGTCTAGGGTCCCGAGCCGTGATCCGGCTCTTCCCAAATGCAGGTGGCTGGCTCGAGGTCGTCTGCGGGCCGATGTTCAGCGGCAAGAGCGAAGAGCTCATCCGGCGCCTGCGGCGTGCCGAGATCGCCGGGCAGCGCGCACTGATCGTGAAGCCGCGGCTCGACGACCGCTACGACATCAGCCACGTCGTCAGCCACGCCGGCGCGAAGATGCGTGCCGTCGCGATCGACGAGCCCGCCGACATCCCCGGCCTCGTCGACGGTTACGACGTCGTCGGCGTCGACGAGGTTCAGTTCTTCCCGCCGGAGATCATCCTCATCCTCGACGGCCTCGTCGAGTCCGGAATGCGAATCGTCGCGTGCGGTCTCGACCAGGACTTCCGCGGCTTCCCATTCGGAGCGATGCCCGAGCTCCTCTGCCGCGCCGAGCTCGTGGACAAACTGCAGGCGGTCTGCCACCGCTGCGGCGGCCCGGCGACGATGACGCAGCGGCTCGTCGACGGCGCGCCCGCTCCTGCCGACGGCGCGACGATCGTCGTCGGAGCGCTAGAGCAGTACGAGGCCCGCTGCCGCTCGTGCCACGAGCTCGCGGCCCCGGCGCAGCTCGCTTCTTAGGCCAGCCGGATCTCGACGGTCTCGCCGGTCACGGCGACGGAACCCCCGAGCTGCCTCACGAGCCGAACCGCGACCGCCGCACCGAGGTCGCGCAGGTCCTCGCCGAGAACGACCGGCGCGGACGCCGGGGTCACCGGTGAGAGCCGGATCGCCTCGCCGTCCACCTCGACCTCGACGTTGTCGAGCCCGCCGTGGCGAAGCGCCGACTGGAAGAGCGCGGCGAGCCCGCGCTCGACGGCGCCGGCGTCCGTCTCGAGCGCGGTTCCCGTACCCGTAACGTGGACGCGGTCCTCGCCGAGCCGCGCCGCAGCCGCTTGCGCGAGCTCGAGCGTGTCAGCCTCCCGCATGGTCGGGTCGTAGCGGCCCGACTCGATCCGCGACGCGAGCGAGAGCTCGTCGATCAGCTCGGCAAGCTGCCCCGACGCCGCGTCGATCATCTCGACGTAACGATCTGCGGGCGGCTCGAGCCCGCCGCCTCGCGCCAGCGTCGTCGCGAAGCCGTGCACGGTTGCGAGCGGCGTGCGCAAGTCGTGGCACGCGAGCGAGACGAGGCGCGCGAAATCGTTGTCGTCGGTCACGGCGCTCTAACCTAACGGCTATGGCCCGCACGACCCGCACTCCAACTCCCGACCTCCAGGCAGCAGCGCCGGAGGTCGCGCTCGGACTTTCGAGTGTCGGCGTGACCGGCGTGCAGAAGGCTGTCCGGATCGGGCGCGGCCGCGGCGAAAAGCTCATCGCCGCCACCATCGACTGCACGGTCGATCTCGACCCGCGCCGGAAGGGCGTCCACATGTCCCGCTTCCCGGAGCTGTTCGAGGAAGCGGTCGAGGGCGTCGTCGACGACGATGCGTTCCTCGTCGAGGATCTCGCGGAGCACGTCGCACGCCGGGTCGTCGACCGGCAGGAGGCGCTGCTCGCCGAGGTGCGGATCACAGCGCGCTACCCCTACGAGCGGCGGACCCCTGTCACGAGGCTCGCAACGCAAGAGATGGTCTCGCTGATCGGGATCGCCGCGGCGTCTCGCGAACGCGTGCGACGGGTCGTCGGCGTCGAGGCGACAGGGATCAACGCCTGCCCGTGCGCGCAGGGCCTCGTCCGCGGCGCGGCGGCGGACCGGCTGTTCGAGGCGGGCTTCGACGGCGGTGATGTCGAACGGATCCTCGAGCTCGTGCCGCTCGCGACGCACAACCAGCGAGGACGCGGGACGCTCCTCGTGGGCACGGCCGAGCGCCTCAACGCGGAACGGCTAGTCGAGATCGTCGAGGGCTCGATGAGCTCGCCGATCTACGAGCTGCTCAAGCGTCCCGACGAGCTCTTCGTCGTCGAGCACGCGCACCTCCAGCCACGCTTCGTCGAGGACTCCGTGCGCGTCGCGCTCAAGAGCGTCCTCGACGAGCTCCCCCAGCTCGGCGACGACGACTTCGTCCTGTCGAGGCAAGTGAACTTCGAGACCATCCATGCGCACGAGGTGGTCGCTGAGCGCCACGGCACGATCGGAGCGCTCCGGGCCGAGCTCGACGGCGCGGGCCACGGTCCCACAGCACACACCGGGCTCGAGGATTGGCTCAGGGCCTAGAAGTTCAGCGCCTTCCCGACTAGGGTTGGAACGGGGCGTGATGAATAGGGCCAGATGAAGACGGCCGGGGGGACAGCGAGGCTGGTCGCGGTCGCGACCGCGTTGGCGGCGAGTACCGTGCTCTGGGGCAGCGCCGCGGGCGCCGCGCCGGACGGATCTGCGAAGCCGCTCGTCCAGAGCGCCGCTGTAGCGCCGCACCGCATCTCGCTCTCGAAGGCGGCCGGCACCGAGCTCCGCAGCCTGGGCGTACCTGCGAAGGGCGGCTACGGCTTCCTCCTCAAGCTCGGCACCGAGGCGACCGGCCGGGCGTACGCCACGAACCTCTCCCGCGGCCGGAACGCCGCCGGCGTGGCCGCAGCGAACCAGCTCGCGAGCGTCAATGCGGCGGAGAGCCGCGTGATCGCGGCGTTACCGGGCGGCTCGCACGTCCTGTACCGGACGCACGCTCTCCTCGCCGGCGTCGGCGTCTACACGAACGTCGCGAACCTCCCGGCTCTGCAGCGCATCGCGGGTGTCACGGCCGTGTACCCGATCGCTCCGAAGACGCCGTCACTCTCGTACGCCGTGCAGCTCGTGCACGCGCCGCAGGTGTGGTCGACCTACAGCAACGTCGGCGCGAACAGCACGATCGCGATCATCGACACCGGCGTGGACTACACCCACGCCGACCTCGGCGGGCCGGGGACGACAGCTGCATACCAAGCGGCGCGCGCAGTCGACACCACCGCCCCCACCTACCCCGACCCGAGCAAGATCCTCGGCGGGTACGACTTCGTCGGCGACGCGTACGACGCGGGCGACCCGAACCACTCCACACCGGCGCCCGACCCCAACCCGCTCGACTGCGACAGCCACGGCACGCACGTCGCCGGAATCGCGGCCGGCTACGGCGAGAACCCCGACGGCTCGACGTTCACCGGCAACTACGCGACGCTGCCCACCAGCTCCAACGCGTACCAGGCGTTGTTCCGGATCGGGCCGGGGATGGCTCCCAAGGCGAAGCTCTATGCCTACAAGGTCTTCGGCTGTGCGGGGAGCACGGACGTCATCACCGCGGCGATCGACAAGGCGGCCGATCCCAACGGGGACGGCAACACCTCCGATCATGTGGACGTGATCAACATGTCGCTCGGCGGTGACTTCGCGTCGCCGCAGGACGCCGACTCCGTCGCGGCGAACGCGGCGGCGCAGCTCGGGATCAGCGTCGTGGCCGCGGCCGGCAATGCAGGCGACCTCTACGACGCGGTGGGCTCCCCCGGCAACGCGACGCGCGTGATCTCCGTCGCGAACAGCGTCGACGCGTATTCGCAGATCGACACTCTGCACGCAACCGTGAATTCCGTTGCCCAGACCTACGGTGCGCAGCGTTCCGCGGACTACACCTGGGCGAGCAAGCCGGACCTGGCGGGCAGCGTCGTCAAGCTCAGCACCACGTCCAACCTCGACGGTTGCGACCCGATCACCGAGAACCTCACCGGCAAGGTCGTGTTCCTGGAGTGGACGGATAACAGCGACACGCGCCGCTGCGGCTCAGCCGCCCGTTCGCAGAACGCCGCAAATGCAGGCGCGACCGGCGTGGTCCTCGGCGAGGACGAGGAGACCTTCGCGGCGGGCATCGCGGGGAGCGCCACCATCCCGGTCGTCCAGGTGATCAAGTCGGCCGCGGACGCGATCCGCACGGCGCTCCAGGCGAACCAGACCGTGACGGTCACCGGAACATCGGCGGGTGACTACCAGCAGCTCATCCCGGGAGACGACGACGAAGTCAACTCCAGCTCGTCACGCGGGATCGGGGACGCCGGCGACGTCAAGCCCGACGTGACGGGCGTCGGCACGAGCATCTTCTCCTCCGCCATGGGCACCGGAAACCAGGGCATCTCGTTCACCGGCACCTCGATGTCGTCGCCGGAGGTCGCTGGGCTCGCCGCGCTCGTCCATTCCCAGCACAGCGGCTGGACGGCCGAGGAGGTCAAGGCCGACATCATGAACACGGCCGACCAGGATCTCTTCAGCGGCGCGAGCCACAGCGGTAGCCGCTACGCGCCGAACCGGGTGGGAGCCGGGCGCATCGACGCCAAGGCGGCGCTCGACAACGCCGTCGTCGCCTATGTCGCGGACGATCCGGGCGCGGTCGGCGTGTCGTTCGGGACGGTCGCTGCCGCGTCGCCCACACAGCTCACGAAGACGATCGACGTCGTCAACAAGGGCGGCAGCTCAGCGACCTACGCCGTCTCCTACGACGCGATCACCTCCCTCGCGGGCGCGGACTACGGGGTAAACCCCTCTTCGGTCACGGTCGGCGCGGGAGAGACGCAGAGCGTGACGGTGACGCTCACAGTCACACCGTCTCTCCTCACGAAGCCGATCGATCCGACGGTGAATCGAACCCAGGACACGTTCGCGCGCGATTACGTCGCCGACGCGAGCGGGCGGGTGCTGTTCACGAGCGCCGGGCTCCCCACCTTGCGAGTGCCGGTCTACGCGGCGCCGCGTCCGGTTTCCGTCATGACCCAAGCCGCGTCGCTCAAGATGCCGAATGGAGCGGTTCAGAGGACACTGCTTCCGCTGAGCGGAGCCCAGCTCGGCCAGGGCAGCGGGCTCACCGCGATCACGTCGCTCGTGGCCGGGTTCGAGCTCCAGGCAACGAGCGGCGCCCTGCCCGCGTGCGGGGGATCGGTGACGACCGGATGCATCCATGCAAGCGACGAGCAGGCCGCTGACCTGAAGTACGTCGGCACGACGTCCGACGCGCTCCAGCTCGCCTCGATCGGCGCCGACCCGCTCAAGAACGGGCTGGCCTACTTCGCCATCACGACGCAGGGCCCGTGGCGGACACCGGCGTCAGCGAACGAGTACGAGATCTACATCGACTCGAACGGCGACGGAACCGCGGATGCTGTTTTGCTGAACACACGTTTGCCGGACACGGACGTCTTCGTCTCCGTGCTGGTCGATCCCAGCACGGACGACGTACTGGACGTCGAGCCGATCGACGACCGCCTCGGCGACGCCGACGCCGCCATATTCGGTAGTGACACGATGGTCCTGCCCGTCGCGATCTCCGCCTTGCCCGGTGTGACGGCGACGAGCTCGCGGATCACGTACGGCGTCGTTACGTTCTCGTCGTTCGCAGCCGACCCGGTCGACAGCGTCGGCTTCACGAGCAACTTCGACCTCGACGGGGCCTTGAGCATGGACGTGCTCCGCCCCGGGCTCGCCGTCTACGGCTCCTACACCGGGTTCGGCAGCCCGCTGCTCTACGGGGACCAGTCCGGCAAGGCGGTCCAGGTGATCCGGGAGGCGTCTTCCTATGCGGCCGACCACGGCCAGGGCGCCCTCGTCGTTCACTTCCAGAACGCGGTCGGCAACAAAGCGCAGGTGGTGGACATCGGACACACGCTCACGGTCACGAGGAGCGGCTTCGGCGGCGGCTCGGTCAGGAGCTCGCCGGCCGGGGTCCGCTGCGGCAAGACCTGCGTCGGCTCCTTCGCCACCGGCAGTGCTGTGAAGCTCATCGCTACGGCGTCCCTGACCTCGACGTTCGCCCGCTGGTCAGGCGGAGGCTGCTCGAAATCCACCACATGCCGGGTGACGCTCAGCAGCGACGTGTCGGTGAAAGCCATCTTCAACCGCGACAGGACGAAGCCGAAGGTGACGCTCTTGAAGGTCAAGGCGAACCACCGCACGCGTACGGCGAAGGTCAGATTCCGCGGCACCGATCCGACGCACGGCTCCAAGGGCTTGCGCTTCAAGTGCAAGCTCGACCGCAAGCGCTTCGCGAGCTGCAGGTCGCCGAAGCTCTACAAGCACCTGAGCCACGGCAGGCACGTGATTCAGGTCAAGGCGATCGACAAAAGGGGCAACGTCTCCAGGCCCCTCAAGCGGAAGTTCCGGGTCTAGCGACCTTCCCGCGCCGCAACTCGAGGCGGTTCTCCTCGCCGCGCGCCAGCCGGGCGATGTTCGTGCGATGGAGGAAGGCGACGCCCGCGCCCGCCGCCGCGCCGAACGCGATCACGGGCCACGGGTAGCCGAACACCCACGCCCACAGCCCGAGCGAGGCGGCTGCGGTGATCGAGGCGACCGACGCGTAGCGCGTGAGGCCGAAGACGACGAGCCAGACACCTGCGGCCGTCACGCCCACCAGCGGCGCGACGCCGAGGAACGCGCCGCCGGCCGTCGCGACCATCTTCCCTCCCTTACGGAAGCCGAGGAAGAGCGGCCGCCAGTGGCCGAGCATCGCGGCCGCGCCCGCGAGAACTCCGGCGCCGTGGCCGACGACGAGAGTTGCCACGAACGCCGGCGCGAAGCCCTTCGCCGCGTCGAGGAGGGCAGCCGGAATCCCGAGCCGCGGCCCGTAGACCCGGTAGACATTCGTCGCGCCGACGTTGCCGCTCCCCTTCGTCCGGACGTCCTCGCCGCGGAAGACCCGCACGAGCCAGTAGCCCCACGTCAGCGAGCCGGACAGGTAGCCGGCGGCGACGAGCGCGGCGGTCAGCACGGCGAGGCCCTACGTCGGGATGCCGTACTGCTCGACCCAGCCGTTCACGACGTCCCAGTCGAGGTTGGCGAAGAAGGCCTCGATGTACGACGCGCGGTCGGTCTGGTAGTCGAGGAAGTACGCGTGCTCGTAGACGTCGAGCGCGACGAGAGGCGTCGCGTTCCAGACGGGGAAGGTGTTCTGCGCGTCGCCGATGTAGTTGAAGAGGCGGCCCTCGTCCCAGTCGTACGCCGTCCACGCCCAGCCGCGGCCGGCCAAGCCCGTCGCCTTGAGGTCGGCCCGCCAGGCGTCGGCCGAGCCGAAGTTGCGCGAGACGAGGCTGCCGAACGCACCTTCCGGCGCTCCGCCGGCCCCGCCGAGGTGGCCGAAATAGAGCTCGTGGTTCTTGATCCCGCCGATCGCGAAGGTGAGGTCGACCTTCATCGCCCGGAGCTCGGAGAAGACCTGGTTCGCGGCGGCGAGGTCGACGTCGGCGAGCCGGCCCAGGATCTCGTTGCGCTTCGCGACATACCCCTCGTAGAGCTTGAAGTGCGCCTCGACCGCGGCACGGGAGATCCCGTCGAGCTCGTACAGCTCGGGGCGCAGCGGGCGCGCAGCGATCTCCTCGAACCTGTAGGCGAGCGTGGACACGAGCGCGGAGCATATCCTCCGTCGCAGAGAGAGAGCTGCCGAAAGGAGCCCACGAGATGGCCTTCGAAGTACCCGATCTGCCGTACGCGTACGACGCGCTCGAGCCTCACATCGATGCCGAGACGATGCGCATCCACCACGACCTTCACCACGGGGCCTATGTCACGAACGCGAACGCCGCGCTCGAGGGAACCCAGTGGGCCGATGACTCCGTCGAGAGCATCCTCACGAACCTCGACGCGATTCCCGCTGACAAGCAGGCGGCCGTCCGGAACAACGTCGGCGGTCACGCGAATCACTCGCTGTTCTGGCAGATCATGGGCCCGGACGGGGGCGGCGAGCCCGGCGGCGCGCTCCGCTCGGCGGTCGACGATTCGTTCGGCTCGTTCGAGGAACTCAAATCAGCGGTGAACGACGGCGGCGTGAAGCGGTTCGGCAGCGGTTGGACGTGGCTCGTGTGGGACGGAACCGGGCTCGCCGTCTACTCCACCGCGAACCAGGATTCGCCGATCTCGCAGAGCGACGTCCCGCTGCTCGGGATCGACGTCTGGGAGCATGCCTACTACCTGAAGTACCAGAACAAGCGTCCCGCCTACCTCGAGGCGTGGTGGAACGTCGTCGACTGGCCCGAGGTCGAGCGGCGCTTCGCGGAGGCGCAGAACTAGCGCTGCGCTGCAATCCAGGACGGGCTCCGATGCGTAAGAACAGTGGCGATATGGAAATTGCCCTCGAAGTGCAACAACCACGCCTGCGCGCCGTCCCGGCCACGGAGACCGCGCGACCACAGCTCGACGCGTCCGATCCGTCCGACGCCGACTTGCTCGCGCGGGTCGGCGAGCACGACCGCGAGGCCTTCGAGATCCTCTACGGCCGCTACGTCAGGCCGGTCTTCAGCCTCGCACTGCGGAAGCTCCACGACCGCGGGCACGCCGAGGACGCCGTCCAGGAGGCGTTCGCGGCGATCTGGCGCTCCGCCTCGACGTACCGACCGGAACGCGGTGCGGCCGGCGGCTGGCTCTACACCGTCGCCCGGAACGCGATCGTCGACCGGCTGCGCCGCAACGGACCCGCCACGGACGCCGAGCTCCCCGAGCTCGTCTCCGGCGAGCGAGACCCTTCGCAGCAGGCCGAGGACTCCGAGGTCTCGTGGCGTGTGCATCGCGCCCTCGAGGAGCTCCAGCCACGCGAGCGCGAGGTGATCGAGCTCGCCTACTGGAGCGGAATGTCCCAGAGCGAGGTGGCCGGGTACCTCGGCCTCCCGCTCGGAACCGTGAAGACCCGCACACGTAGCGGCCTGGCGAAGCTCGCAGACGTGCTGGAAGGAGAGTTGCTTTGACGCACGAGCCGAACTTCGACGAGCTGATCGGCACCGAGGCGACGAGTGAGGAGCGCGAGCGGCTGCACCACGCGCACGACCTGCTCGTCCAGGCAGGTCCTCCGCCGGAGCTGCCGCCGAGCCTCCAGAAGGCGCCGAGCTTCGGCGTGTTCAGCCTGCACCAGCGGCGGGTCGTGAAGCGGCGGGCGCTGGTCCTGCTCGCGGCGGCGCTGTCAGTGGCCGTGGTCTTCTTCGCCGGCTATGCCGTGCGGGGCGGCGGCAGCAGCGCCAAGGCTCCCCACCCCGTGGTCGCTCTCTCCCTCAAGGGCACGTCGGCATTGCCCCAGGCACAGGCGACGCTCCAGGTCTGGAAGGCGAGGGACGGAAACTGGCCCATGACGCTGAGCGTCGTCGGCCTGCCGAAGCTGGCAAACCACGGCTACTACGAGGTGTATCTCGTCCGCAACGGCCATCCCTGGGGCCTGTGTGGGTCGTTCCGCGGCGCGGGCTCCTCGACGGCGCTGACGGTCACGCTCAACGCGCCGTACTCGCTCCACAAGGGCGACTCGTGGGTGGTCACGCGACCGACCGCGAGCGGCAGCGAGCCGGGGCGGACGGTGCTCAGCCCGGTCTCGGCATAGCCTCCCGACGTACCATCCGGCTCGAGTCGTAGCCTCCCCAACCCGTGGCTGCAGTGACCGAGACACCGGCGATTCCGGACTACCGCACCGTCCTCGACCACGGCTTCGTCCGGCTGGATGCGGTGATGGCAGACGACCTCTCGGTCGTCAACGCGGCGCGGGTGTCGTTCGCGCGGCACAAGGACGCGATGGACGCCTCCGACGAAGGGCTGATCCGTTTCCTGCTGCGCGAGCGGCACGGGACCCCGTTCGAGCACAACAGCTTCCGCTTCCACATTCGCTGCCCGATCTTCGTCGCGCGCGAGTGGTTTCGGCACCGCATCGGCTCGTTCAACGAGTTCTCGATGCGCTACGCGAAGGCGACGGACGACTTCTACGTCCCCGCACCCGAGGATGTGCGCACACAGGTCGGGAAGCCGGGCGCGTACACGTTCGAGACCGTCGAGCCGGAGCTCGCCTCCTCGACGCGTGAGACGTTCGAGTCCGTCTACCGGACCGCGTACGCGGCGTACGAGGAGCTGGTCGAGGCCGGCGTCGCCCGCGAGATCGCGCGCTGCGTGCTGCCGGTCGGCGCGTACACGGAGTTCTTCTGGACCGTGAACGCACGCGCCCTCATGAACTTCGTCTCGCTACGGGCCGCCGAGACCGCGCAGCGCGAGATCCGCAAGTACGCCGAGGCGGTCGAGTCGTTTCTGGCGGAGAAGATGCCCGTCACGTACGAGGCCTTCGTCGCGAACGACCGCACGGCGCCGTAGACGTCCACATCGGCACCTCCGGCTGGTCGTATCCGAGCTGGCGGCCCGGCTTCTATCCCGCGGGCCTCGATCCATCCGGCTTCCTCGCGTTCTACGCCGAGCGGTTCGGGACGGTCGAGCTGAACACGACGGGGTATCGGTTGCCGGCGGAAGATCAGTTCCGCCGCTGGGCCGAGCAAGTGCCCGACGGGTTCGAGTTCGCGCCGAAGCTGCCCGGCGACCGCCTCGGCATGCTCGACACGTTCGAATCGCACGTGAGACACCTCGGCGACCGGCTGGGGCCGATCCGGATCTCCCTCAAGAAGGCGCGCGACGAAGGCGCGCTCGAGCTCCTGCTCGGCTCGCTCGACCCGTCGCTGCGGCTCGCGTTCGACCTCGAGCACCACTCGTGGGACGGCATCGAGCCGCGCCTCTCGGAAGCGGGAGCCGTTCGCGTCGGCGACCTGGAGCACCCGGCGCCGTTTCGCCTCCTGCGCCGCCGCGAAGCGCCGGACGCGGCGTTCGGGGCCGCGCTCGCTGCGGCGAAGGAGCCGGTCTACGTCTACTTCCGCCACGAGGCCGAACCGACGGCGCCGGCGTACGCCACGCGCCTGCTCGAGCTACTCGCGGAGCTCTAGGAGGCGGCGGCCAAGGCCGCCGTGCGCATCTGCGCCACGGCCGTGGGCGTGTTCGCGTCGCGCGACCAGGTCGGCCACGAGTACTTCGTCGTCGTCTTGAGCTGACAGCCGATCGTGCAGCCGAGCTCGGCACCACCGGAGGTGGTCGAGAAGAGGCCGGAAAGGACCCGCACAACCGCAGCGTTTCCGTGGTTGCGGCGCGCGACGTTCAGGATCTCCCAGTCCTCGATCCCCTCGCGGAGCACCTCGAGCCGGGCGCTCGCGATCGGGCCGGTGCGACCCGGATAGACGAGGACGTAGGAGCCCTTCTCCTTGTCGTTCTCCTCGAGCGGGTTGCCCTTCGAATACGTCGTCGTCCCCTGTCCGTAGAGGAGGCCGGTGATCCCCTCGAGGGCTGTCCAGTCGACGAAGAGCCGCGGATCCGAGAGCGGCTCGGTCGCGGTGAAGCCCGGCGTCGAGTGCGAGCCCGCGTCGTAGGTGTACGCCCAGATCTGCTTGCCGCGATGCCGCGCGGCGTTGATCAGCTTGAGGTTCTGCGTCGCGCGCGAGACGCGCTGCGACGGAGTCGTGTACTCGCCGTAGTAGCGGCTGGCGAGGACCACCCAGTCGTCGACGTCGTCCGTGCCGCCGTTCCAGAGGAAGCGGTTCTGCGCCGTTGGCCGCCCGGTCACGACTACGTGGCTGCCGCCGAAGCACCCGTGGACAGCCTTCGCCTGCTGCTGGACGACCTTGAAGCGAGTCGCCCCGGGCTCGTCCATCCCCCACAGGTACGGATACGAGCTGAGCCAGCCGTGCTTCTGCCAGAACCCGCGCACGGAGCGGAGATAGCCGCACCATTTCTGCGGCTTGAACGGGGACTGGCCGCCGACGTACGTGCTGGGGCTCCAGCGGTTGTTCGAGACCGGGATCCACATCGAGGAGAATCGGCTCGGTTCCCCGGCCGCCGAGACCATCTGCCCCGACTTGTCGAGCCACCACTTGCGGCTCGCCGTGTAGCCCTTCCTGGAGTTCGGGTTGCCGTAGCCCCAGTTGTTCGGCGAGATCCGGTAGGAGGCGAGGAAGTTGAACAACCCTGGGAGAGACTGGTCGGCGGTGACGCCGTAGAGGTCCATCACCTTCGCGCCGTACGACTGCGGCGAGAAGTTGAAAGCCGTGAGCAGACTGCCGGAGACCTCGTTGGTCGCGGGCAGGGTCACCGGCGAGACGGCCACGCTGAGCGGAACCGTCCTCCGGCTCCCGTCGGCGACGACGACGACCGCGCCGCTGTAGGTGCCCGCCGCGGTGCCGGCCGGCACCGTCACCTGTAGCCACAGCGGCTGGTTGGCCTTCTCGGTTGGGCGCTGCGAGCCGTCCCAGGGCAGGAGCGCGTCGGGCACAGGCGTCCCGTTGACAGACACGTAGTGGGCGAAGAACAGCTTCAGCTGGAGCGGAGATGCGATCGTGGGCGACGCGATGGCGACGTTCTGCGCCCCGCTGACGAGAATTGTCGAATCGTCCACTCCTCCGATGGGCATGGCCAGCGACACGGAGGCCGCGGCGCGGCCGGGAGCGGCTCCCGAGGCGGCGAACGTCGTCCCGGACGGATAGACGCCCACGGTTGCGGCCGTCGAGCGCGCAGCGCTCGACCCCGCGCTGAGCGCGAGGACCACGGCAACGACAGAGACAACCCGCAGCACGCCCCCTTCCATCGGCAGCCGGTTTGTACCAGCAATCCCTCAAAATGGGGCAGCGGCCCCGAGATGCCGTTCGTACGCGCCGCTCGCGACGATGTCGGCCAGCCCGGAGACCGCGGTTCGCACCTCGTCCTCCGTGTTGAAGAAGTGCGGGCCGAGACGAATGCCCCCGTCCGAACCGGGCCTGAAGTCGCAGATCACGCCGCGCTCGCCGAGCTCGCGGTGACATGCGGCGTGGTCCGGTGTCGAGACGGTTACAGTGCCGCCGCGGCGCCCGGGGTCGCGCGGCGAGACGATCTCGAGCCCCGCCTCGTCGCAGAGGTCGATCAGGAGCTGCGTCAGCGCGAGCGAGCGCTCGCGGATCCGCGGCACTCCCACCTCCTCGATCACGTCGTAGCCCGCGGTCGCCGCGTAGAGCGCAGGCACGTTCGGGGTGCCGGTGAGGAAGCGGCGCGCACCCGAGGCGTATTCGAGCTCCGGCTCGAAGGCAAACGGCCGCGCATGTGCCTGCCAGCCGACGAGCGTCGGCTCCAACCGATCCGCGACGTCTGGCCGTACGTAGAGCCAGCCCGCCCCGGGTCCCCCGCAGAGCCACTTCACGCTGCCGCCGACCGCGAAGTCGACGCCGAGCCCGGCCAGATCGAACGGGACGACGCCCGCCGACTGGTAGCAGTCGAGCACCACGCACGCGCCGGCTTCGCGCGCGCGGCGGATGATCGGCTCCACGTCCTGAATCTCGCCGTTCTTGAACAGGACGTGGCTGATCGGGACGAGCAGCGTCCGCTCGTCGATCGCATCGACGATGGCCGAGTCGTCCGCGACAGCGACGACCTCGAGGTCCGGCTGTGCCTGGTAGAGGTAGCGAACCGACGGGAAGTTCGCCTCCTCGTAGACGATCCGGTTCCGCTCGCCCGAACGGGCGAAACAGGAAAGGATGATCGCTTCGGCGACGGTCACGTTCTGGTGCATCACGATGGAGCCGGGCGGCGCGCCGAGGATCCGCCCGAGCTGGTCGCCGACTGTGACCGGCATGTCCCACCAGCCTTCCGCCCATGCGCGAATCCCGCGCTCGCGCCAGGTGCGCGCGTACTCCCGGAGGTTGTCCTCCGCCGCCGCGGGCATCGCGGCGAGCGAGTGGTTGATGAGGTACGTGCAGGTGTCGAGGATCGGGAAGCGGCCGCGATACTCGCTCGGGTCGATCACGACTGCGCTGCCAGAACCTCGTCCTCGGCTGCGTAGTCGAGCATCTCCTCGAGGTACGTGCCGTCCCAGTTGCGGCCGTTCTCGAGCTCGCCTGCTACCCAAACGCACGTCTCCACCACAGCCTCGGGATACGTCGCCACCGGTCGATAGCCCAGCTCTCGCTCCGCCGCCTCCATCGAGACGACGAACGGCTTGTCCACCGGCGCGGCCCACGGATTGTCGAACGCCTCGCCCTCGAGCAGGACCGGCTCGAAGTCGTGCTCCAGCGCGTGCCCGATCGCTCGGCAGATCTCGAGCGTCGTGGGCGGATCGGGATCGCCGCTGTTCAGCGCCCGGTTCCCCGGCCGGGCGGCGGCGAGCCGGATCAACTCGGCGAGGTTGGCAACCGACGTCGTGTGGAAAAGGCTCTCCCCCTTCCACGCGAGCGCCACCCGGCGCCGGCCGTCGACCGCACGCTTGACGAAGAAGAGCTCGCGCGGCAGCTTTGCGCCGGGGCCGTGGATGGCGCAGGCGCGGAGGAGCGTCGCGGGGAGCGGGCCCTCGAGGAGCGTCTGCTCGAGCTCGGCCTTTCGTGTCGAGTACGTGGCGTCACCCGCCTCGGCGGTGCGCTGCGTCTCCGGGATCGGGACCGGCAGAGCCGGTGGCTCGCCTTCCCCGTCGAGCGCCCGGCCCTCGTCGTCGGCGTAGACCGAGGCGCTCGAGATGACGACGAGCGAGCCGACGAGCCCGGCCAGCGCGTTGAGCTGCTCGCCGTGCTCGCGCGTAAAGGCCACGCTGTCGTAGACCACGTCCGCGCCGCTTCCCACCGCGGCCCGCAGCTGGGCGTCGTCGTCACGATCTGCCTTGACCGCCCGGACTCCGAGCTCTGCGAGCCCTTCGGGCAGCGATCCCGAGCGCGAAACGGCGACGACATCCCAGCCGTCCCCCGCAAGCGCACGCGCCGCAGCGCGGCCGATCATGCCGTTGCCCCCGATCAGAACCGCCCGCGGCATCAGCCCTCCACCTCCTCCACGTGGACAACCCTATGCCGCGCGGCGAAGGCCGCGACGACCGCCGCTGTGAGGACGATCGCGCCGGCGATCCTGAGCGCGAGATGGACACCGTGGCCGGCGGAGCCCTCGGCGGCCACGAGCACCTTGGCGACGACCTTCAGGTTCCCCTTCGCAAGCGGGTAGTCCGACGGGTTCGTGCTGCCGCCCGTGGTCACGATGCGGACGACGATCTCCCGGAACTGGGATGGGATCCCGAGCTTGACGAGCTTCTCGGTGAGGCCGCTCGTGAGCTGGGCGTTGACGACGGCGCCGAGCACGGCGACGCCGAAGACGCCGCCGAGCTCCCGGCTCGTGTTCACCGTCGAGGCGGCCATCCCCGACTGCTCGGACGGGACGAGTGTGAGCACCGCCGCCGTCATCGTCACGAGCGCGATCCCGAAGCCGAGGCCCGCGATCGCGAGCGGCCAGGTGAGCGCGGCGACGCTCGTGGTCGCCGTGAGCTTCCAGTCGAGGAGGAAGAGGCCGAGCCCGGCGAGGAGGCACCCGAGCACCATCGGCACGCGCGGGCCGACTCGGGCGGTCCAGCGCCCCGCGATCGGTCCAGCGACGATCATCGCGACCGCAAGCGACGTGAACACGAGCGCGATCTGGAGGCCGGAGAAGTCGGTGATCAGCTGCAGGTAGAGCGCGGTGAAGAAGAAGACGGAGAAGACCGACAGGTTCGTGGCGAAGGCGACGACATTCGCCGCCGCGAAGGTGGGGTTGCGTAGGAACTCGAGTTTCAGCACAGGGTCGGGGACGCGCTGCTCGATCAGAACGAAGAGGACGACGAGCACCGCTGCCGCAGCGAACAAAACCTCGATCCACCAGGTCCCGTAGCCGCGGTTCTCGCCCTCGATCACGGCGAAGGTCGCAGCGAGGATCGCGCCGACGCCTGCGGCGAGCCCGGGCACGTCGAGGTTCCGTCCCTCCGGGTCGCTGCTCTCCGTGAGCGTCACCGCCGCTACGGCGAGCGCAGCGGCGCCGAAGCCCAGGCCGAACCAGAAGATCCAGCGCCAGCCGGGCCCCGCGATGAGCACGCCGCCGAGCACCGGCCCGAGCGCGAGCGCGAGGCCCGAGACCGCGGCCCAGACGCCGAGGGCGACGGCCCGCTCCTCGCGCGTGGGATAGATGTGCCGAATCAGCGAGAGGGTTCCCGGCTCGGAGGCCGCCGCACCGACGCCCATCACGATCCGCCCGGCGATCAGGGTTCCCGTGCTCTGAGCGAGCGCAGCGACGATCGACCCTCCACAGAAGATCGCGACTCCCGCGAGCATCACCTTCTTCCGCCCCAGCAGGTCGCCGAGCGTGCCGCCCGTGAGCATCAAGGCCGCGAACGCGAGCATGTAGCCGTCGACGACCCACTGCAGTCCGCTGACGCTCGTGCTGAGCGACGACTGGACGTCGGCGAGGGCGACGCTGACGATCGTGTTGTCGAGGAAGGTGAGGAAGAGGATCGCGCAGACGGCCCCGAGGGCCGCTTCGCGGGCGTGACGCTGCCGGAACAGCGCGAGGGAGCTCACGCAGAGGAGGCTACGACTTGCACGCGGACGGAGTCGTGCCGCCCAGCGCGACGAGCTTGCAGAGGCTCGCGGCGCCGACTTTCCAGGTCCCGTTCTGTCGCACGGCCGTGCCCACCTGCGTCGGAAGCGAGGTGCCGCCGAGCCTGATCGTGAAGTCGACTCTCGCCTTGTTCGCGCCGTGGAGGGTCACCGAGGCGACCTTCGCGCTCACGTTCTTGGCGAGCGGGTTGCTCGCGAAGCTCTGGATCACGGACTTGAACTTCGGGCCGTTCTCCAGCAGCGCCTCGCGATCCGACAGCGAGGTCTTGCCCGAGAAGAACTTCTCGTAGGTGCTCGTGATCTGCGCCTGGTCGTCCGAGGACTTGGGCTTGCTCGACCCCCCGCAGGCGGCAAGGGCGAACACGAGCGCGAGCACGATCGCGAGCCGTCTCACGTCTAGACCTCCTGGAGCGAGCGCGCCCCCGGGCCGACGTAGCGCGCGGACGGGCGGATGAGCACGCCGAGCCGCTTCTGTTCGAGGGCGTGCGCCGACCAGCCGGCCGTCCGCGAGCACGCGAACATGGCGGGGGCCAGCTGCGGCGGCACCTCCGCGACGTCGAGGACGACGGCCGACCAGTACTCGACATTCGTCCACGAGTGGCTCTCGTGCTTCTTGGCGATCGCTTCGTGCGCGACCTGCTCCAGCTCCTCGGCGACCGCGACGCGCGGAGACCCGAGCTCCTTCGCGACGCGCTTGAGCACGCGAGACCGTGGATCCTCGGCGCGGTAGACGCGGTGCCCGAAGCCCATGATCCGCTCGCCGCGGCCGAGCGCCTCGGCGACCCACTTCTCGGCGTCGCCCGATTCCGCGACGGCGTCGAGCATCGGGAGGACCCGCGCCGGAGCGCCCCCGTGCAGCGGTCCGGAAAGCGCGCCGACGGCCGAGGCGAGAGAGGCGCCCGCGTCGGCTCCGGTCGAGGCCACGATCCGCGCGGTGAAGGTCGAGGCGTTGAGCCCGTGCTCGGCCGTGCAGATCCAGTAGGTGTCGATCGCCGTCGCCGAGCGCTCGTTCAGCTCGCCTCTCCACTCGAGGACGAACCGCTCGGCGGCGGTGTGCCCCTCGCTGATCGTCTCCTCGGGCACCGGGGGTAGATCGGCTCCGCGGGCCGACTGCGCGACGATCGAGAGCGCGGCAGCCGAGAGCCGGCGAAGATCCTCCTTCGCCTGCTCGTCGTCGATATCGATGAACTGCCCGAGCTTCCACTCGCCGCTCAGCGCCGCGAGGGTCGACTGCAGGTCGGACATGTAGCCGCCCGTGCGGTGCTCGAGGTCGACGTGCTCGTAGGGCAGGCCGGGCTCGAGCGACTCGTCGACGAGCAGCCCCCACACCTGCTCGAACGGCACTTTGCCGACGAGATCCTCGATGTTGATGCCGCGATAGCGGAGCTCGCCGCCGTCCTTGTCCGGCTCGGCGATCTCCGTCTCGAACGCGACAACCCCCGCGAGGCCCGGAGAAAAGTCGTTGCTGTTCATGCGTGAATCTCCTCCAACTCGATCTCCTGGCCGACACCGCGTTCCCGCGCCGCTGCGAGCACGAGCGCCGCAGCTGCGAGGTCCTGGACGGCGACGCCGACCGACTTGTAGAGCGTGATCTCCTCGTCCGAGCTGCGACCAACCGCCGTCCCGGCGATGACCTCGCCCAGCTCGACGACTCCGTCGCGGCCGCGCGGCTCGAGCTCCGGGGCACCGGCGGGAAGCGGCGCGAACGCCGAATCGCGCTGCTCGACGACGACCACGTCGGCACGCTCGACGATGGCGGGGTCGAGCTCGGAACCACCGGCGCCGTAGCCGACGGAGCTGACATGCGCGCCGGGGCTGAGCCAGTCGAAGCGGACGACGGGATCCGGCGACGCCGTCGTTGCGTGGACGACGTCGGCGCCGCGGACGGCCTCCTCGAAGTCGCCCCGCCCGGCGACCCGCACCTCCGCGAATTCCCGCGCGCGCGGGAACATCTCCTGCGCCGAGCGCGATTGGACGCCGGTGCCGAGGATCGCGAGCACGCGGGCATCGGGCCGGGCCAGAAGGCGCGTGGCGAGCGCGGCCGCGGCGGCGGTGCGCATCGCCGTGATGTACGTCCCATCCATCAGTGCGGCCGGCGTCCCCGTCCCCGGCTCGAAGAGCGCGATCATCGCCTGATGCGTCGGGCGGTCCCGATTGCCCGGAAAGAGCGTGACGAGCTTGCAGCCCAGACCACTCGACGGGGCGTAGGCGGGCATCGCCCCGAGGATTCCCGTTTCGCCGGCGAAGGCACCCATGCGCGGCACGAGCGACGCCTGCCCCGCGGAGAGCTCCGCATGCGCGGCGGCGAGCGCGTCGAGGAGCGCATCGAGGTCGAGCAGCCCCTCCACGTCGCTACGGCTCAGGACCAGCATTTCAGTGCGGACGGTACTCCTCGGACCCCGGCCGGCGCGCCGGGGTCAGCCGAGCAGCGTCAGCGACCAGTCCGGCCGATGCTCGGCGTCGAGCGAGAAGAGGAGGATCCGCTGCCACTGGCCGAGGCAAAGGGCACCTTCGGCGAACGGCACCTGCTCCGAGCGCGGGCCGAGCAGGAATCCGAGCAGCCGCTCGCGGGAAGGCAGGCTCGAGGGCACGACGCGCTCGAGGAGTGACTCGAGATCCTCGAAGAAGCCGGTCTCGCGCTCCTGCACCCGCACGAGCGAGAGCTCGCTGGAGGCGTGGAGGTACGCGATGCCGTGCGTCACGTCCGCGGCGGCGACCTCGCGCGAGACGTCGTTCGTGATGTCCATCACCGACAGCGACGGAAGGGCCGCGGCGATCGAGTAGGGGACTTCGATGCTCGTCATGCCTGTGCGACCTCCTTCGGGAGCCGGAAATGAACGTCTTCCTTCGCGACCTCGATCTCCTCGGGCAGCGCGTAGCCCGCCGCGGCGAGGCGCGCCGCTGTCGCCCGCACGAGCTCCTCGGGCGTCGACGCGCCGGCGGTGAGGCCGATCGTCTCGTGGCCGTCGAGGAGCGCCGGGTCGAGCACGCTCTCGCCGTCGACGAGCGTCGCCTCGGCGCCGGCCGCCTGGGCGACCTCGACGAGCCGCTGCGCATTCGAGCTCGTCTCCGAGCCGATCACGAGCACGAGCGTCGCGCCCTGCGACACCATCGCCTTCACCGCGTCCTGCCGGTTCTGGGTCGCGTAACAGATGTCGTCCGCATGCGGCCGCCGGAGGGTGCCGAGGTGATCCTCGAGCGCGTCGACGATCGGCGCGACGTCGTCGAGGGAGAGCGTCGTCTGCGTGATCACGGCGACGGGCTTGTCGGTCACGAGCTCGCGCGCCTGCTCGGGCGACTCGATCACGACCGTCGAGTCTGGCCGCTCGCCGAGCGTCCCGATCACCTCGACGTGCTTGCGGTGACCGACGAGAGCGACGAGGTGTCCGCTGTCGGCGTAGCGCCGCGCCTCGGCGTGAACCTTGTTCACGAGCGGGCAGGTCGCGTCGACTACGCGAAGCCCACGCCGCTGCGCGTTCTCCTTGACCGCCGGCGACACGCCGTGGGCGGAGAGGACGCAGATCTCGCCCTCCGGGATCTCCTCCTCGTCCTCAACGAAGACGGCGCCGAGCTTCTCCAGCCGGCGCACGACGTGCTCGTTGTGGACGATCTGGTGGCGGACGTAGACGGGTGGGCCGTACTGCTCGAGCAGCCGCTCGACGATCTCGATCGCCCGGTCGACTCCCGCACAGAAGGAGCGCGGCGCAGCGAGGAGGACCCGGCCCCTCATGTCGCCACCGCCTGTTCGAGCGCCTTCAGCGCGCGGAGCGCGCCGCGAATCGACCGAATCGCGTCGCCGCGCTGCTTCGCGATCCAGCGCACCAAGCCGAGTGCATTCGTGCGGCCGTCGGCGTGCACCGTCGAGTCGAGGCCCTCGACCGTGCTCGATGCGTCGTCGGAGATCGCACGGACGACGCCGGCAAGCCTGCCGCTGCGGGCGAGCGTGCCGCTCTCCATGTCCACCGCGTCGGCGCCGCTCGTGGCGCGAAGCTGGTCGCGCTCGGCCGCGTCGTGGACGAGGACGTTGCCGCCGAGCAGGACACCGGCTCGAGCGCCGCGCACGCCGAGACCCGGGCCTTCCCAGAGCGTCGCGCCGGTCTCGTCGACGACGCGCGTGGCGTCGAGCACCTCGCCGACCTGAAGCTCGCCCAGCGAGCCGGCGACACCGAACGAGACGAGCCGCCCGTCGGGAACGCCGTTGGCGACGCCGATCCCGACGCGCACGGCGTCCAAACCCGCCCGCCGCGCGACGCGCTCCTCCGCGCTCGTGGCGCAGGCGAACGTCAGCCCGTCAGCGTCCATGCCAGGCTCCGCACGGTTTCCTTCAGGCTGCTCGAAGCCTCGTACGCCGCCGACGGCTCGAACCCGCAGTGGATGCCGCAGTGCTCGCAGCGCGGGTCGTTGCCCGGGCCGTAAGCCTCCCACTCCATCCCGTCGAGCAGCGCCTCGTACGTCGGGAAGATCCCGTCGGTGAGCAGGTAGCACGGGCCCTTCCAGCCGTACGGATTCCGAGTGATCGAGCCCCACGGCGCGCAGGTGAGCTCGCGCCGGCCGGTGAGGAAGTCCTGGTAGATCGGCGAGGCGATCCAGCGGTAGCCGTGCTCCTTCGTCGCGGCGCGAATCGCCCGGAACTTCTCCTCGTGCTCGTCGCGCGTCATCGTCAGCGCCGGGTCGATCTGGGAGTACTGGTAGCCGGGCGCGATCATCATCCCGTCGATCCCGACGTCGTTCGTGAGATAGCGCATCATCTCGATCACGTCGCCGACCTCGGTCTCCTTGAAGATCGTCGTGTTCGTGGTGACGCGGAATCCACGGGCGCGCGCGGTCTTGATCGCGTCGATGGCGATGTCCCAGAGGCCGGGGTAATCGCAGACGTAATCGTGGATCTCGCGCATGCCGTCGAGGTGGATGACGAAGCTCAGGCGATTCGACGGCTCGAACCAGTCGAGGCACTGCTCGAGGCGCAGCGCATTCGTGCAGAGCTCGATCGTCTTGCCGAGCTGGAGCACCTGCGGAACGACCTCGTCGATCCCCTTGTAGACGAGCGGCTCGCCGCCGCAGATCGAGACGACCGGAGCGGGACACTGGACCGCCGCGTCGACGCATTCATCGACCGAGAGGCGCGCGCGATTCGACTCGTACTCGCGAATCTTTCCGCAGCCGATGCAGGCGATGTTGCACGCGAGGGTCGGCTCGAGCATCAGCACGAGCGGATAGCGCTCGCCCTTTCGCTGCTGCGCGGCGACGTACTTGCCGATCGAGACCGTCGATGCGAGCGGGAACTTCATCCAGCCAACCTTTCTCTCAGTCGTCCGAGTGCCAACAGGGGAAACGTGATGCGGTAGAGGTGATAGCGAATCATGAAATCCAGGGGAAATCCTGTGCCGGTGAAGTGCTCCTCCTCCCAGTCACCGTCCGTGCGCTGCGCGGCACAGAGATAGTCTGCCGCCCTGCGACTACTGGAATCTTCAGCGTTTCCTGCGGCCACGTAGGCGGTTAGCGCCCAGGCAGTCTGCGATGGAGTCGTGAAATTCGCCCGGCCGCGCCATGCTGGGTCACTGTAGGAGCGGATGTCCTCGCCGAAGCCGCCGGTTTCCTGCTGCACGGAATCGAGCCACGCAACTGCGCGGCGCATCGAGGGATGGTCGTGCGGAATGCCGCATGCCTCGAGGCCCGGCAGCGCGGCCCCCGTGCCGTAGAGGTGGTTGACGCCCCAACGGCCGAACCACGAGCCGTCGTCCTCCTGCTCGGAAAGGAGCCACTCGACTCCCCTCTCGGCGGCGCCGCGATGGACGCCGAGCGCCCCGAGCGTCTCGAGCGAGTGCGCGGTGACGTCGGCGCTCGGTTCGTCGGTCACCTTGCCGAAGTCGCAGAACGGGATCTTGTACAGCCACATCGCCTTGTTGTCCACGTCGAACGCGCCCCAGCCACCACCGCTCGACTGCATGCCGACGAGCCACTCGACGCCGCGCGTGATCGCGCCCTCCTCGCCGATCCCCATTCCGTGCAGCGCGAGCGGCAGGACGGCCGTGTCGTCGACGTCGGGGTAGTTGTCGTTCTCGTACTCGAACGCCCAGCCGCCGGGAGCAAGGTCGGGCCTGCGGATCGCCCAGTCGCCCTTGACGCGGACCTCCTCCGAGAGCAGATACTCGCCTGCGCGAACGAGCTGGCGGTGGTCGTCCGGGACACCGCAGGCGCGGAGCGCAAGCAGGGCGAGCCCCGTGTCCCAGACAGGCGACTGGCACGCCTCGGGCCGCAGCCGCTCGCCGTCGGAGACCATGAACCCCTGCCACCCCTCGACGGCCTTGCTGAGCGTCGGGTCGTCGAGCCCGTGCCCGAGCGCGGCGAGCGCGATGATCCCCCACACCCAGGGCGGTTGGATCCCGCCCCACGATCCGTCCGCTTCCTGGCGCTCGCGGATCCAGCGCTCGGCGGCGGCGACCGCCCGCCGGCGAATCGCGCTGGGCGGCCCTGTGGGCCTCGTCCGACCGGTAATCGCGCCGATGGCGGTCAGGTCGAGGCCGGCCGGCCGCACGGGCCGCAGCGACTGCGCGACGGCGAGCGCGACGAACGTCTGCCGCGCCCAGCACGCGAAGTTGTAGATCGAGAACGGCGCCGACGGCGGCAGGAGGACGAGCTCGGGAGGGATCGGAACCATCCGCTGCCACGGCCACTGGCCGAGCAGCGCCATGAAGCACTTCGTGAACAAGCGGCTCTTCGGAATCCCGCCCTCGCGCTGGATATACCGGAGCGCGAGGGGGCCGGGGTCGACGCCCGCGAGCCGGCACGCGACGTAGGCCTCGATCGAGGTAGAGAGATCGGGAGGCCCCTCGAACCAGATCGACCAGGTGCCGTCGTCGCGCATCCGCGCGAGCAGCTCATTCGCGATCCGGCGGTCGAGATCCGGCGTGCGGAGGCCGAGGTAGTGGTTCCAGAACAGGTGCTGCGAGGTCATCGTCACGTTCGACTCGAGCTCGCCGACCCAGATGCCGTCGGGCTGCTGCAGCTCGAGCAGGCGGCGCGTGCCGCGCTCTATCGCGGCGTCGAGTCGAGTCAGCTCGGCAGTCGCGGACATTTCAGGCGATAACTCTGGCGGAAGCGCCGCTCAAGATGTGCTGAGCCGCCGCGCGGCCGCTGCGGACCGCGCTCTCCATCGTCGCCGGCCAGCCGGTGTCGGTCCAGGTGCCGGCGCGGGCGACATTTGAACGGGAGGTCTCGACCCCAGGCCGCTCGACGCCGGGCCGCAGGGCGACCGTCGCGTACGGCTCGCGGCTCACGCGCGACCAGAGCAGCTCGGCCTCGCCCAGCCGTTCCGTCACCTGGCCCGCGATCCGCTCCACGAGTTGTCGGCCACGCACCTCGAGGAGCTCGGGAACCCCGCTCGACACGACCGTGAGGTACTGGCCAACCGCCCGCGGAGCATGGCCGAGAAGGCGGCCGCGGTCGAAGACCCAGTGCGCGTCGCTGCCGAGCAAGGCAGCAAGCGGAACGTCGAGGATGGGCTGGTCGAACCAGAGGTGGACGCTCACGATCGGCGAGTCCTCGAGCGAAGGCTCCGGCTCGCCGAGGAGGCGCGCACTCTCGCGCGGCGGCACGGCAAGCACGATCGCGTCGGCATCGACCTCGTCGAGCGTGTCGACACGTCGCTCGAGCTGGACACGGTCACCGAGAGCACGCCCCGCTGCGTCCCCGTGCATCCAGCCGAGCGGCTTCGCGGGCAGGATCAAATCGCTGTTGCCGCGCGGCCCGAGCAGGGCCGTCCGCACGGTGAACAGGCCGGCTCCGGCGTCGACCTCGTCCGCCGGGAGGTTGAGCGCGGGCCTGATGAAGACGTCCCAGAAACGCTCGATCGCAGCCTCGGATGCGCCGAGACGCCGCAGCAACGCACCGAACGTCTCGCCGGTCTCCGGCCGTGCATTCCGGCAGCGAGCAGTGACGAGCGGGATTCGGAATCGGTCGCGACGCGGCAGGTGCGTGTACCGCAGCAGAGCCGGCAGGCTGGGCGCGATCGTCGCGAACCGGCCGGCCTCGTCCACCACCGGCAGCCCGAGCCGGGTGCGGATGAACGAGCCTCCCTCCCCGATTCGCTCGAGGAAGCGCACGTACTCCGTGAAGCAGCCGAGCGCGATGTGCTGCCCGTTGTCGGGCGGCGGCTCGGGGTCGCCATCGCGCTCGGGCAACGTCTGGACCGCGCCGCCGAGCGTCGGCCGCGCCTCGAGCACCGTCACCGCATGGCCCGCGTCGACGAGGTCGAGCGCTGCGGCGAGGCCCGCAAGGCCTCCACCCACCACAGCCACCTTCATCCGAGCAGCCCCTTCGCGACGACGGCGAGCTTGCGCGACGTGGAGAGCCGCGTCTTCTCGCCGAACACGTTGAAGCCGTCGGCCTCGATCCGGTCGAGCGTCTCGCCGTAGAGGCCGGCGAAGGTACGGACGCAGAGCGTACTGCGGCGGTCGAGCGTCTCGAGCAGGAGCAGACCCTCCGCAAGGTGGGTCCGCGCGCGCTCGGCCTCGAAAGCCATCAACTCGCGGAACTCCGGCGACGGAGCAAGCTCCTCGACGCCGAACGCCGCAAGCTCGTCCTGCGGGAGATACACGCGGCCGAGCCGCTGGTCCTCGTCGACGTCGCGGATGATGTTGATCAGCTGAAGCGCGATCCCGAGCGTCAGCGCGTGCTCGGTGTCGCTCGAGCCGTACACCGGGACGCAAGCGAGTCCGACCGCGCCGGCAACCTTCTCGCAGTAGCCGCGCAGCTCGTCGAAGTCGGCGTATGTGGACTGGTCCATGTCCTGCAGCCCTCCGTCGACGAGGGCGGCAAGCGGCTCGCGCGGAATGGCGAAGCGCTCGCGCGCGTCCCGCAACGCGATGAAGACGGGATCCGTGGCCTCGCCGTCGAGTGCTGCCCTGAGCCTCTCGAGCTCCGCCCGTTTCTCGGCGGGAGGCAGCCCTCCATCCGCGACGTCGTCCACCCAGCGGGCGAACGCGTAGATCGCGGCGATCGCCTGCCGCTTCGCCCGCGGCAGCACCATGATGCCGTAGGCGAAGTTCTTCGCCTCGTGGCGCGTGATGCGCTCGACCGCGGCGTACGCAGCCTCGACGGAGACGGTGCTCATCGGACGAGGACGAGCGCAGCCTCGCGCGCGAGGCGCGCGCGCGACGGCCGTGGACGACTGCTGAAGATGTCCCAGCCCGCCGACTCGAGCGCGTCGAGCGCCGCCAATCCGCCGCGGGCGAACAGCGCGACCGCCCGGCCGAGCCGCCCGCCGATCCGCACTCGGAGCACCTCTCCGGCCGCGAGAAGCTCCGCAGCGCGCTCGGCCTCGAATCGCAGCAGCGCGCGCAGATCGTCGTTCGGCCGGTCGAGCGGCGGATCGCCGAACGAGTGCCGATCCTCCGCCGGCAGATAGACACGCCCGAGCTCGAGGTCGCGCGGCACGTCCTGGAGGAAGTTCACGAGCTGGAGCCCGGTGCAGACCGAGTCGCTCGCGGCGACGAGCTCGGGGTCGTCGAGCCGGCGAAGCACGCCGAGCACGATTCTGCCGCATGGGTCGGCGGAGTGAACGCAGTAGTTCTTCAGATCAGCCCACGTCGCGTACTCGCTGATGCGCTGATCCATGCGGTTCGCCTCGATCAGCCGGAGAAACGGCTCGCGCGGCAGGTCGAACTCGCGAATCGTCGGCTCGACGTTGCGCAGCACCGGCCACGTCGCCTCGCCGGCGAACGCCGCGTCGACCTCGCGCTCGAGCTCGTCGAGCGCCGCGAGCCGGTCGCCGTCGTAGGCGTCGCCGAGCTCGTCCACGAGCCGCGCGTAGCAGTAGAGCGAACGGATGTGCGGCCGCAGGTGGCGCGGAAACAGAACCGAGCCGACCGGGAAGTTCTCGCTGGCGGCACGCGCTGCGATGTCGGCGAGCTCCACGCGTCCATTCTTGCTTGAATGGCCGGCGCGGCGAAGGTCGCCGCGCGGCAGGAAACGGGAGGAGGAAACGTTGACGGACGCCGGAGTACCGGGTCCCGGAGTGTCCGGAGGACGGGAATCCGCGGTGGCCGGAACCGGCCGCCGGGACGGGGCTGTCATCGTTTCGCTCACAGGAGAGCTCGACCTCTACAACGCCGAGGAAGTACGGAGAGCACTCCTCGACACCCTGGCCGACGGACCGGAGTTGCTCGTCGTCGACCTCGAGGGAGTCACGTTCATCGATTCAACCGCTCTCGGTGTCCTGATCGAGGCACGCTCGCGCATGAACGACCGCACCGGCTTCCGGCTCGCCGCGCCGGGTCTCGAGGTCCGCCGGGCGCTGGAGGTCTCGGGGCTCGACCGCCACTTCGTCGTCCACGACACGGTCGCGGACGCGGTCGGCTCGGCCGGCTGAAGATGCCGATTCGCGAGCCTCTACTCCCGACCGAGTCCCTCTCGCGCTACGCCGACGCGATCGTGCGCGCCTCGCTCGGGATCGAGGACGGGGATTCTCTCATCGTCCTGGCTCAACCCGAGCACCGCGAGTTGTCCGTCGCGATCGCCGAATCGGCCTACGGCGCAGGCGCGCAGTTCGTCGAGATCGTCAACTCCGACCCGCTCGTGACGCGCGCGCGGCTGCTCCACGGCTCCGACGACGCGATCGGTTCGCTTTCGCCGTGGAGCCTTCGCCGGTTCCGAGAGGTCGCAGGCTCGCGTGGCGCCCTCGTCCAGATCGCGGGGGAAGGCGACGCCGGCTATCTCGACGGCATCGCGCCGGAGCGCATCGCGACCGACTTCGCGGGCTTCTCGAAGCAGATCGCCTTCCTCCGCCGCGCGCAGCTGAATCTGCGCGCCCGCTGGGCAATCGCGGGGTGGCCGACCGACTACTGGGCCGGCCAGGTCTACCCGAAACTCGAGCCGCTCAAGGCAAAGCGCCGCCTGGCCAAGGACCTCCTGAGCTTCTGCCGCCTCACCGACGAGGACGGAAAGGGGACGAGCGGCTGGAGCAAGCATTTACGCACGCTTGACCGCCGCTCGAAGAGGCTGACCAAGCTCGACCTCGCAGGGCTGGAGCTGCGGGGGCCCGGCACCGAGCTCGACCTCGCCCTCGTGCCCGGCACGCGCTGGCTCGGCGGACCGGAGACGCTCATGGACGGCCGAATCCAGGCGCCGAACATCCCCACCGAGGAGGTCTTCACGAGCCCGGACGCGCGCGCAACCAGCGGCACGTTCCGTTGCACCTTCCCCCTCTCGTTCCGCGGCCGGCTCATCCACGGACTGCGGGGCGAGTTCTCGAACGGCCGGCTGATCCGGCTCGACGCCGACTCTGACGACGATCGCGACTTCGTCGCCGCCTACATCGACACCGACCGGATGGGGCGGCGGCTCGGCGAAGTGGCGCTCGTCGACTCCTCCTCGCGCATCGGCCAGGCCGGCCGCATCTACTACAACACGCTCCTCGACGAGAACGCGGCAGCCCACATCGCGTTCGGCAGTGGTTTCGGGGGCACGCGGTCGGAGACACCCGCACGCGGGGTGAATCGCTCGTCGACACATCTCGACGTCATGATCGGAAGCTCGAAGCTCGAAGTGACCGGCCTCGCCTCGCGCGGCCGCCGGATCCCGTTGATCCGCGACGGCGCCTGGCAGATCTGATCCCGAAAGCCGCCGGGGTCGCGGCGCTCGCGGCCACCATCGCGCTGGCGGCGGGGTGCGGCGGAGGCTCGCAGCCGAACACGGCGACGCGGGCTTCGGCCGCCGGGCCGCCGAAATGCACGCTTTCGGCGAAGCAGCGCCGCGTGATCCGCCGGGCGAACCAGATGATCGTCCAGATGCACAAGCTCGAGCGACCTCTGAAGACGGTTCACGAGCACGGGCCGCTGAAGCTCGAGCTGCTGCTGAACCGCTTCCTCCTCTCCATCGGCGTATTGCCCGTGGACGACCGCGCGCTACTCATCCGCAAGGCGAAGAGCGCGGTGGGCCTCTGCCGCGACTGCTTCGACGCGCTCGAAGCCATGGAGCCTTCTACGCAGACTCGCTTCGGCGAATCGCCCTGCAAGCCGGGTTTCTAGCGCGCCAGCAGTCGCTGTAACGCGTCGGCGTCCGCGCGGAGCTCGCTCTCGGGGTGAGGCGGAGGCTCGCCGTCCGGGAAGGGAAACGGCCAGCCCGGACGCGGGTCGTCGGCGTAGCGCGGCACAACGTGTGCGTGCAGGTGCGGAAGCGAGTTACCGAGCAGGTCGTAGTTGAGCTTCACCGGAGCGAAATGCATCTCGAGCGCTCGGCCGACGGCGAGAAGCTCGCGCCAATACGCCGCAGCCTCGTGCTCCGTCAGTTCCGTCGGCTCGGCAACGTGCCGTCCGCGCCAGATCACGATCGTGTAGCCGCGCTGGATTCCCGCGCGCTGCAGGTAGGCGTCGGCGACGTCGCCCGCCAGGATCCGGAGTCCGAAACGAGTCTCGTCCGGCCGCCCCTCGGCGCACATCGGGCAGCCTTCGCCGCGTCGGAGCGCGTAGAACTCGGCCGGCCACTCCACGGCCGGATTATCCTCGGCGCGATGCCTGAGACGCCGGAGCAGTTCTGGGAGCGGGTGCACGACAGTTTGCAGGCGCCGCCGGTGCACGAATGGGACACGTGGCCGTTCGACGGCCCGGTTCAGCCCAGGCCGCTCGCGCCACCCGTCGAGCGCGAGAAGCCGCGCCACGGCGAGGGAGGCGTCGACTGCCATGCCTGCGCGGCGCCGGACGACGCCTACGTCTGGACGAACGAGAGTTGGCGGTTGCGCCCGCTCGCGAAGCCGGGCGGCCTGCCGGTCGTCGTCCTCCTCGAGCCGCGCGAGCACTTCTCGGCGCCCGGCGATCTCCCCGAGGCGCTGGCCGCCGAGCTCGGTGTCCTCATCTGTCGGATCGAGCGCGCCGTCCGCTCGGTGGAGGGAGTCGGCCTCGTCCACGTGCTTCGCTACGGCGAGGGCGGCGAGCACCTCCACATCTGGTTCATGGGCCGCACCGCCAGGATGGAGCAGCTGCGCAGCAGCTTCGCGGCGATCTGGGACGACGTCTTGCCCCCGACGCCGGAGGACGTCTGGCGCGAGAACCTCGACCTCGTCGTGACGGCGCTCGGCGACTAGCCGTCGACGAGGAGGCCGTTGAGCGGCCCCCACAGCGCCTCGCTGCGGCGGGAGACGTGCGGCAAGAGGTGCAGCTTCCCGTCTGCAAAGCCGTCGCGCCTCCTTTGCTCGAGCCGCTCCTTGGCCAGCGGCAGCCAGAGCTCGTCGAACACGCGCGTGGGGTCGCCGTCGATCTCCTCTCGTGGCCGCTCGAGATGCTCCTCCCACAGCCTCAGCCGCACCTCCCGCGCAAATGCCGGGTCGCGGACGATGACGTTCGCTTCCGTGTCGTTGAACAGCGAGTGCTCGTTGAGGTTCGCCGAGCCGATCGTCACCCAGGTGTCGTCGATGACGGCCGCCTTCGAGTGGACGTAAACCGGGTTGCCGCCGGGGCCCGGCTGGTAGAGCGTGCAGGCGAGGAAGCGGGTCGTGTCCTCGCCCTCCTCCTTGTCGGCGTTGATCTGGAGGCCGACCTGGCCGCGGCTGTCGTCGGTGCCGTTGTTCGGATGCGCGGGGAGGAGCGCGATCACGCGGAAGTCGTCGCTCGGCGGCCGGCGGAGCTTTTCGGCGAGGACGAAGCACACCTCCGGTGACCAGAGGAACTGGCTCTCTATGTAGACAAAGCGCTCGGCCGCCCGGAGTGCGCGCAGGTAGCTCTCGAGGATCGACCACTCTCCGTGACGACACGGGTCGTACAACCGCTCTGGCACCGTCCGCACGAACTGTGCCTCGATCCCGTCGTCGAGAGGAGCCGACTCCGACGGTTCGGGCACGTTCCCGTTTTCCGCCGTCGCGCGCCAGCGCATGAGGAAGTGCCGGGCCACGTCAGCGACGATCGGTCCCTCGAGCCGAACCGCGCTGTCGTGCCAGCCCAGCCCGTCGCGGCGCGGGTGATCGTCCGAGTCGAGGCGGTCCCCGCCCAGCGCCGTCAGGTCGATCCCGCCGACGAAGGCCGTCTCGTCGTCGACGACGACGAGCTTCTCGTGGTGACAGTGGAACGGCCGCTCCTTGGCGTCGAGGCTCATCGAGACGCGCGTGCCGCGAACGAGCTCGTCGCGCGCCTGTCGCACCTCGCGCCGGTCCGGATGGAAGAGCGGCAGCGGCGCGCCGGCCCACGCGAGCACCCGCACATCGACTCGCTCGGCCGCCTCGGCGAGCAGCTCCCGCAAGGTCGGCCCTCCCTCTTCGAGCCGGAACGACGGATCGAAATGCCAGCCCGCGAGGTGGACGTGCGAGCGCGCCGAGCGAATTGCGTCCGCGATTCGCGGCAGCGCCGTGCTTCCGTCGACCAAGGGCTCGACGTGGCAACCCGTGCGAGGCTCGAACGCCGCATCGCCGGCCCAGCCACCGGCGAGCGGGTCGATCGCCTGCCCGCTGCCGTGCCGCCGCAGCCGCAGCACGTGGCGGGCGCGGATCGCACGCTCGATCGTCTCGCCGACGAGGTCGTCGAGCCGGTTCAGCGGGAAAGGGGCCACGGGGCGCTCATGCCCCGCGGCACAGAACTATCACCCCGTCGTCGAGGGGTACTGCGAGTAGCCGTAGCTGTACGTGCCGTCGCCGTTGATCTGCGTACCGTTGATGTCGGCCGTCGGGAAGGGCACGACCGGCAAGTTCTCGACCGCCGGGCCCATGAAGGCCTTCCAGATCTCCGCGGGCAGCGTGCCGCCGGCCACCCCGGCGACCCCCTCGATGTTGAGGAGCGGGACCTCGCCGTGCGGATAGCCGACCCAGACGCAGGTGGCCAGCTGCGGCACGTAACCGCAGAACCAGGCGTCCTGGAAGTTCTCGGCAGTGCCGGTCTTGCCCGCCACCGGCCGGCTGAGCGCAGCGGCCGTGCCGGTGCCGTGCTGGACGACGCCCTGGAGTGCGTACGTGAGCTCGGCCGCGACGTTGGGCCCGAGCACTCGCTGGCCCTTCACGCCGTGCTCGATTCCGCCGATCAGCTTCCCGTTCGGCCCGCGGACGCTCTCGAACGCCTGCGGGTCGTGCTGAATGCCGCCCGAGGCGAAGGTCGCGTAGACGTCGGTCATCTCGAGCGGGTTGAACCCGACCGCTCCGAGCGTGATCGCACACGCCGGCTGGAAGAAGGGGCCCGTCGGCGTCGTGATCCCGAGCCGGTGCGCCGTCACCATGACGTTTCGCACGCCGACCTTGGCGATCAGCTGCGCGAAGATCGTGTTCACGGAGTTGGCCGTCGCGTCAAGGAGGTTCATGGTCCCGGCCGCCTCGTCGGCGTAGTTGTGGACGTCCCAGGCCCCGTTCTTGTCCTGGCACTCCGGGGTGACGATGTGCAGCTCGGGCGGACCGTAGAACGTCGAGTAGAGCGAATCGTTCTCGCTCAGCGCCGTCGCGAGGGTGATCGGCTTGAAGGAACTGCCCGTCGAGCGGTGGCCCTGGGTAGCGAAGTTGAACTGCATCCTGCGGCCGCTCGGGAGGTAGTCGACCATCGCCTTCACCGCGCCGGTGCGGGGGTCGATCGCGACGAGCGCCGCCGCGGGATCGGTGGACGTGCGGAGCACGCCGCTGATCGCGTGGAGAGCGAGCCCCTGCAGGCGCGTGTCGAGCGTCGTCCTCGCCCGGAGGCCGCCGAGCTCCACCTGCCGCTGGCTCAGCTTTTCCGCGAGCTGCTGCGTGGCCCAGCCGAAGAAGTTCGGCTGGTGGAGCTGCGTGTAGAGGTGACCGGGCCGGAGTAGAAGCGGCTTCTTCTCCGCGCGGCGAAGCTTCTCCGCGGTGATGTAGCGGTTCTTCCACATCGCCCGCAGCACCTCGTTCCGGCGGGCGAGCGCGGCGTGGGGATTGAGGATCGGGTCGTCGGTCGTCGGCGCCTGAGGCAATCCCGCGAGCAGCGCAGCCTGCACGAGCGTGAGCTCTGAGGCGCTCTTCGAGAAGTAGGTCTGCGCAGCCGCTTCGGCGCCGTAGGCGTGCCGTCCGTAGAACACCTCGTTGAGGTAGTCGGCGAGGATCGCCTTCCGCGACAGCTTCTTGAAGACCTTCTCCGCGAGGCAAGCCTCCTTGAGCTTTCGCGACAGGGTCCGTTCGTTGCTCCCGATGTAGAGGTTGCGGACGAATTCCTGGGTGATCGTCGAGCCGCCCTGGACGATGTGCCCCTTCGAGATGTCCTGGTAGAAGGCCCGGGCGATGCCCTGGTAGTCGAGCGCGCCGTGCTGCCAGAACCGGGCATCCTCGATCGCCACCGTCGCCTCGGGGAGCCAGGAGGAGATCTTTGCGAGCGGCAGCGGCTGCCGGTTCGTGGCCGACGGGACGACGCCGAGCAGGCGCATGCGGTTCGTGTAGAGGAACGAGTTCTCGCCGAGCTTGAGCGGACGGAGGTCGGAGAGGCTGCACGTCGAGAGCAGGATCTGCCGTCCGGTGAACGCGACGGTCGTGACCGCGAGCGCGATGAGCGAGGCGAAGACGATCGCCAGGAAGAGGACGAGCCCACGCCGCTTGCGGTTGCGCCGGCGCAGGCGGCCGTGCCGCGCGACGAGCAGCCGCTCGAGGTCGAAGTCGGACCGCGGCTGCTGCCGGCGATGCGGTCCTCTCCCGTTGCCGTTGCCGTTCCGACCCGGATCGCCTGCCATTCCTCCGCCATTGTGCTTCATGGCGCGGTTTGAGAAACGGTCCAGTCCGCCCGCGCCAGCCGATAGAGCACATGCGGGCGCAACGGATGACCGGATCGAACCCGCGGGTGCTCGAAATCGCCGGCCGAGTCGTGGGTCATCCCGAGCCGCTCCATCACATGCCACGACGGCTCGTTGAGCACCGAGGTGAACGACACGATCTCCTCCAGGCCGAGCTTTTCGAAGCCGAAGCCGAGCGCCGCCCGGCCCGCCTCGGTCGCATAGCCCTTGCCCCAGTGGTCGCGCCCGAGCCGCCAGCCAACCTCGACGGCGGGAGTGAAGTGCTCCTCGAAGCTCGGGCGCGCGAGGCCTACGAAGCCGATGAACCTCGCACCACCGACGACCTCGACCGCCCAGAGGCCCCAGCCTTCGTCCTCGATGTGCCGGCGGGCGTGCTCCGCCAGCGCGTCGCTCTGCTCGCGCGTCGGCGGAGCCGGGAAGTACCGCATCGTCTCGGGATCCGCGTTCAGCGCCGCGAACGGCTCGAAGTCCTCGTCCTCCCACTGCCTGAGCAGGAGGCGCTCGGTGCGAAGCTCGGCCACGCGACGATCATAGGAAGGCCGGGATCCGCGGGCGTTTGGCGGACGGCGCCTTGGGGATCTGAGATTCGTGCCGGGGATCCACGACTTCCTCCACTCGACCGGGGTCACGGTCGCCCGGAACGTCGCAATCGTCCTCGCCGTCGTCTTCTGGCTCGCGCTCGCGTACTGGGTGCACAAGGATGCGCGCGGGCGGATTCGCGATCCTTTCCTCAGGTTTCTGGCGACCCTGCTCGGTCTCGTGCCGTATATCGGTGCGCTCGTCTATCTCCTCTTCCGGCCGACGGAGACTCTCGCCGACGTCCTCTCGCGGCACATCGAGTTGCGCGCGCTGGAACAACAGCTCGCCCGTGCACAACCGGCGTGCCCGGTCTGCAACTCCCCCGTCGAGTCCGATTACCTCGCGTGCCCGGTCTGCACGACGATGCTTCGTGAGCCGTGCGCGACGTGCCGAGCGCCGCTCGAGCCGCTGTGGCAGCTCTGCCCCTACTGCGCCTCTTCGGTCGCGCTGCCGGAGGCAGACCTCGACGCGGCGCTGAGCGCAGAGACCCGGACGCTCGTCGCGGTCGACGACACGAGCGGCGGCCTGCTCCCGGAACCCGCGCCGCAAGCAGCGGCGCCGCAGTAAGCCGACGCGGGGACTCGAACCCCGGACCCCATCATTACGAGCCACGCAGCGCGAGCACCGCATCGGCCCATAGGGAGCCGAATCTCGCACTCGCAAGGGCGGCGTGATCACGCGCTGATCACCCGCGGGGCAGAAGAGCCGAGGCGCGTTACGCGGCGTTGTCGAGCGAGCACGCCAGCTGCTCATCGAGCGCGAGGCGCTGGAAGGACGTGAAGGTGTCGACGTCTTCCGCACCGAGCACGTCGACCGCGCAGGCGTGAACCTCAACGGCGCCGCGACCCCGTAGCCGCTCGGCCGCGGTCTGCAGCTCGAGCGGGCTAGCCGCAACCGTGCCGAAGAGCAGAATCGCCCGATTCGAGACTGGCGTATTCCACGAGCCGATGTCGACGGCTCCGCGGGAGCGAACCTCGACGACCCCGGCGATTCGCTCGGCGGCCGGCCCGATTGGCCACAACAACCAGCGGGGTTGCCGGTGCGCGACGGCTAGAACGGCGTCTGCAACGCTCTCAATGAGCGGGAACGCGACGAGCTCTTCTTCACGCCTCTGGGCCTCAAGTAGCTGGGCCAGCAGCGGGCCGGCTTCACGCAAAGAAGTGGCCTTTGTCTTTGTCATTTCGATTGCACGGTTCCGCAAGAGACGCGATGATCTTTGCACTAATGGCGGACGTGATCGGAGTGAAGGAGGCGGCGGCGCTGCTCGAGACTTCAGAGCAGACAGTCCGGAATCTTCTCCGCGACGGCACCCTGAAGGGCACCCAGCACGTCTCAAGCCGGCGATGGAGTGTGCGGCGCCGATCTGTGGAGTCACTCCTCCGCACGCACGGCCCCCTCGCGGGCGGTCGAAGGAGGAAGTCCCAGCTCGCACTTCGGGAGGCCGAGCTTCAGCGGCTGCAGGCTGAAGTCCGACGCCTTATGGCGGCTCTCGGAGGGGAAGAGGTGGTGGAGCTCGTCCGTGAGCGTGACGATCTGCGAGCTCGAGTGGCGACGCTTGAGGATGCTCTCGCAAGAGTTCGCGAGTCGGCCGAGTTGCAGCGAGCCGCCGAGCAAGAGCGCTCCCAGCTCGTCGAACAGCTTGTCGACGCGCTGGGCCGCGCGGAACGCACGGACGCCCTTCGTCGACGCGCGCTCGAGCTACTCGAAGACGGGGTCGCCGGCACCGCTGTCCCGAGCCTCCCGCCGCCCCGCAGGAGAAGCTAGAGCGCCAGTCCGACCAAGGCAGCGGCTGCGGCCTCAACGAACTTCGAGTGCTCGCCGGCGGCGCTTACGAGCGCCTCGCCGTCCGCGTCAATCGCGGCCTTTGACATCCCGCGCCATTGGCCGAAGTCGCTGCCGGCGCCGAGCCGGGTATCGGCAACAGCCGCACGTGCGGCTGCAACCACTGCGCCCTCCATCTTCAGTCGTCGTCGCTGCCCGTCGGTGCGGGCGGGGTACTGCGTCTCCGCCTCACGCACGACGACCCTGGATACGGCCAGACCAGTGATTCGCGACTCGATTGCTCGCCCTGCCTGGAACAGCTGCTCGACGGTGCTGACTTCCGCCGACGTGATCTCCTCTGCCTTGACGATCACAGCGCTCCCGCTCGCGTCGTCAACCACGACGATACGGATCGCGGGCCGCCCGGGGCTCGCGCCAGCGACCGCGATACCTGCCGCACGCACGTGGCGACTGTAGCGGCCTGGCCGCTGTGTATTTTCGCCGGCGATGCCGCACTCGGTCGGCCAAATGATCGGCGGGCGCTACGAGGTTCTGGAGATGCTCGCCCAGGGTGCCCAGGGCGAGGTCTACCGGGTCCGCGATCACAACGAGGGCTTCGTCGGCGTCCTCAAGCTGATCGACGTCACGAGGCTGCCGCGCGGCGCGGCAGCTTGGGACGAGGCGCGTGTCCTTCGCCAACTCGCCGACGACCACATCCTCCCGATTCGTAATGCCGACCTGGCCGGCGGGCTCCCGTTCATCGTGACCGCCCTTGCCGAGCACGGGACGCTCGAGAAGAGGCTCGAGGCTACGAATGGCCTAGGCCTCCTGGCAGACGGCGTCGTCAAATGGATTCGGCAGGCGTGCATGGGCGTCGCGCGCGCCCACGACGTCCACCTGATTCACAACGACATCAAGCCGGCGAACCTCTTTCTCACGGGCAGGGGCGACTGTCTAGTCGGCGACTTCGGGCTCGCATCGCTCGTCCTACCGCCGCTCACAGTCGGCGTCGCACGGGGCGCTTCCGCGCAAACCGCCGCGCCGGAGGTCGCTGCGGGATTCCTGATCAGCATGCCGCCAGCGAGCGTCGAGACGGACGTCTTCTCTTTGGGAGCGACCGCCTACTGGTTGCTCGCCGCACGGCCGCCGATCGAGCAGACGCTGCACGGGCCCGACGCCGTGCGCTGGACTGCGGCAGCCACCCAGGCGCCACCACGCTTGCGCGACGTCGCGCCGCACGTGCCTGCCGCCCTGGCCGCTGTGATCGAGAAAGCGCTTCGCCATGATCCGCTCGACCGCTATCAGACGGTGAACGAGCTGGCAGCCGTCCTTGGGTCGCGCTCGCTGCCGGCCCGCCGTTGGCGACGGACGAACGAGCACGCGACTCACCTCGGCTGCTGGCGCGGCGAGCGGCTCGGGCACAGCACGTACGTCCTATGTCTCGAACAGGACGCCAAGCCAACGCGGTGCAAAGTCACGACGCTGC
>Ga0070695_100000073_pt1 | contig 40528 bp, 45 predicted proteins | sample KBSK1252metaG_FD_65471 | JGI IMG/M metagenome (GOLD analysis project Ga0070695, IMG submission 65471) | Corn, switchgrass and miscanthus rhizosphere microbial communities from Kellogg Biological Station, Michigan, USA - KBS K1-25-2 metaG | ecosystem: Host-associated > Plants > Roots >...
CCGCAACGCCGCCCTGCCACACTGGCTCGACAACTACAACCAGCGGCGACCCCACAGCTCAATCGGCGACCGGCCCCCAATCAGCCGCGTTCACAACGTCCGTGGGTAGGACAGCTAGAGCGCCTTCTGGACCTTGCCGGCCTTGAGGCAGCGCGTACAGACGTACGCCCGCGTCGCCTTCCCGGCGATGAGCACGCGGACGCGCTGGAGGTTCGGCTCGAAGCGCCGCTTGGTCGCCACCATCGAGTGGCTCCGGTGGTGGCCGAAGCCGGGCTTCTTACCGCAGATTGCGCACACCTTGGACATCCGGCGGCGGAGTGTAGCGCTACCCAGACTTGGCTTGTTCCCGAACCTGGGCGAAGAGGTCGGCCATCTCGAGCGCCGCCCGCGCGGCGTCAGCGCCCTTCTCGAGCCGCGCTTCGGCCTGCTCGGCCGTGTCCACCGTGAGGACGCCGAATGCGACCGGCACGCCCGTTTCCAGCCCTGCGAGCTGCAAGCCCGACGCCGCCTCACCGGCGACGTACTCGAAGTGGGGCGTTTCCCCACGCACCACACAGCCGAGCGCGACGATGCAGGAGTAGCGGCGCGTCTTCGCAAGCGCCATCGCGCCGAAGGGAAGCTCGAACGCGCCGGGCACCGGCATCACGGTGATCCGCTCCTCGGAGACGCCGGCCGCCGCAAGGGCGTCGAGCGCCGACTCGAGAAGCTTGTTCGAGACCTCGCCGTTGAACCGCGAGACGACCACGCCGACCGTGCGGTCCGCCCCGGACGGGGAACCCTCGAGCACCGCGACGTCGTCGGGGATGTCGAGCTCGCCAGGGGCGTGCTGCGCGGAGGCGACGTCCGGTTCCTCGACCTCCTCGTCGACGGTCTTCGGCTCGGCCCGTGCAGCCTCCGCGACCGCGGTCTCTCCCAGCACGGGCGCGGCCTCGCTCTCCGCCGCTTCCTCCTCCCGCGGCTGCGGCCAGCCCTCGCCGTTCTGCGCTTCCGCCTCCTCGGCGGCCGGTGCCTCGCCCGGCCAGAAACCCCCAGTCGCGCTCATTCGCCCTCCGTCTCGAACTTCAGATCCTGGTGATGCAGCTTGTGTCCGAGCTTATCCCGCTTTGCGGCCAGATAGCGAACGTTCTCGGGATGGGGCGGCATCTCGATCGGCACCTGCTCGGTCACCTTCAGCCCGTACGCCTCGACGCCCGAGACCTTCTTCGGGTTGTTCGTGAGGAGCCGCATCGTCGTGATCCCCAGCTCGGCGAGGATCTGGTTGCCGATCCCCCATTCGCGTTCGTCGGCGGCGAAGCCGAGGGCAAGGTTCGCGTCGACCGTGTCGAGCCCCTGCTCCTGCAGCTCGTACGCCTTGAGCTTGTTGAGGAGACCGATGCCGCGCCCCTCCTGCGCCATGTAGAGGAGGACGCCGCGGCCCTCGGCGGCGATCGCGGCGAGAGCGGCTTCGAGCTGCTCGCCGCAGTCGCAGCGGAGCGAATGGAAGACGTCGCCGGTGAGGCATTCGGAGTGGACGCGCACGAGCACGTCCTCGCCGAGCTCCCCCATGACGAGCGCGAGGTGGTCGCGGCCGGTGAGCGTTTCGCGAAAGGCGATCGCCGTGAAGGCGCCGTATTCCGTGGGCAGCTGCACCGTGACGACGCGCTCGACGAGCTTCTCCGTCCGGCGCCGGTACTCGATCAGGTCGGCGACGGTGATCATCCGCAGTCCGTGCCGCTCGCAATAGGGAACGAGGTCGGGCACGCGGGCCATCGTCCCGTCCTCGTTCATGATTTCGCACACCACGCCTGCCGGAGCCAGCCCGGCGAGCCGGGCGAGGTCGACGGACGCTTCCGTCTGGCCGGCGCGGACGAGAACGCCGCCGTCGCGGGCGCGCAGCGGAAAGATGTGGCCGGGTTGGACGAGGTCGCGCGGCGTCGACTCTGGGTCGATCGCGACATGGATGGTGTGCGCCCTGTCGGCCGCCGAGATCCCGGTCGTTACGCCCTCGCGCGCTTCCACCGAGACCGTGAACGCCGTGCCGAGACGCGCCTCGTTGCGCTGCGTCATCGGCGGCAGCCCGAGCTCCTCGCACCGGTCGCCGGTGAGGCAGAGGCAGATCAGCCCGCGGGCGTGCGTGGCCATGAAGTTGACGGCGTCCGGCGTCGCGAATTGGGCGGCGACGACGAGGTCGCCCTCGTTCTCGCGCTCGGGATCGTCGACGACAACCACCATCTTCCCGTTCCGGATGTCCTCGACGGCCTCCTCGATGGAGGCGAACGGCGTGACGGCGGAGCTCACGGCAGCCTCGCCGCCAGGAGCCGCTCGACGACCTTCGCGAGGACGTCGACCTCGAGGTTGACCTCGTCACCCGGCTCGAGGGAGCCCAGCGTGGTCACGGCGAGCGTGTGCGGGATCAGCGCCACCTCGAAGCCGTCGTCGTCGAGTGCCGCGACCGTGAGGGAGACGCCGTCGACCGCGATCGACCCCTTCTCGAGGCAGTAGCGCACGATCGACTCGGGCGCGTCGACCCGCACGCGGAGGCTGTCTCCTTCCGGCGCCACTGACCGAACGCGGCCCACGGCGTCGACATGGCCCTGCACGACGTGGCCGCCGAGCGGATCGCCGACGCACAGCGCCGACTCGAGGTTCACGCGGTCGTCCGCCGCGAGTCCCCCGAGAGCGGTTCGGGACAGCGTCTCCGGTACTACGTCGAACGCGAGGCGGCCCTCCCCTGCCTCCACGACGGTGAGGCACACGCCGGCAACGGAGACGGAGTCACCCACTGCCACACCCGCAGCCGTCTCGGGCGCGCCGACGACGAGCCGCGAGCCGTCGAAGGCGGCGACCGTTCCGACCTCGCGCACGATGCCCGTGAACACGCCACCAAGGTTACGGCTCGTGCAGGTATGCCTCCAACAGCACGTCCTCGCCGGACGGCTCGAGGTGGAGGTGGAGGAGGTCGAGCGACGCTGGGAGGTCGCCGAGGAAAGGCGGGCCGTCCCCGCTCAGCACAGGCGCGACGAAAAGGAGCAGCTTGTCGGCCAGGCCTGCGGAGAGGAACGCCGTCGCCAGCGTCGGGCCTCCCTCGAGCAGTAACGACTGGACGCCCTCGGCGGCGAGCGCGCGCAGCTCCTCTTCGAGCGGGCCGCTGCGCAACTCGAGCTCTGACCCCTCCGGTAGCGGCCCGCGCCCGAACGCGAGCCGGCGGGGTTGGCGAACCGCCTCGACGTCACGCGCGTCGAGCCGCGGCGCGTCCGCCCGCACCGTCCCCATTCCTACGGCGACCGCGTCCGACGCGGCGCGCAGCTCGTGCACCCGGCGCCTCGACTCCTCGCCCGACACCCAGCGGCGGCCGGGAACGGTGACGCGGCCGTCCAGCGTCAGCGCCGCCTTGTAGGTGACGAAGGGCCGGCCGAGGCTCTTCCACACTCGCCAGGCCTCGTTCTGGCGGCGCGCGGCGAAGTCGTCGAGAAGCTCGACCTCGATGCCGGCCGCCGCGAGGCGCCGGAGCCCGCGACCGTCGACGAGCGGGTTGGGGTCGCGGGCGCCGACGACGACCCGCGCGACTCCGGCGGCCACGACCGCATCGGCGCAGGGAGGCGTTCGACCATCGTGGGAGCACGGCTCGAGCGTCACGTAGAGCGTCGCGCCACGCGCGGCGTCGCCCGCCTGCTCGAGCGCGATCGCCTCCGCATGGCGGACTCCCTCGTACTCGTACCAGCCCTCCCCCACGACCTGGCCGTCGCGGACGACGACGGCGCCGACGAGCGGGTGGTCGCCGGTCTTGCCGTGGCCGCGCTCGGCGAGCTCGAGCGCCCGCTCGTAGTGACTCACTCGCTGTCCTGCCGCAGCGCGCGATACGCACGCGCGGGATCTTCCTGCCCGAAGACCGCCGACCCCGCAACGAGGAGCGTCGCACCCGCGGCGTGCGCGGCGCCGATCGTGTCGGAATCGATCCCGCCGTCAACCTGGATGGGGATGCGCTCCGGCAGGGCGACGCGCAGTCGCCTGATCCGGTCGACCGCCTCCGGCATGAACTTCTGGCCGCTGTACCCGGGGTGGATGCTCATGCAGAGGACGAGGTCGGCGTCGCCCGTGACCGCGGCGACGTCTTCCGGCTCGCTCTCGGGGTTGAAGGCGACGCCGACCTGGAGGCCGTGCTCGCGGGCGGCGGCGATCGTGCCTGGCACATCGTCGACGACCTCGTAATGAAAGGTCGCGCTGTCACCGCCGGCGCGGGCGATCTGCGGGAAGTGGCGCAGCGGGTTGTCGACCATCAGATGGCAGTCGAGGACACCGCCTGCCTTGTGCACAAACGGAGCGATCGACTCGAGCACGACGGGGCCGATCGTGATCGGCTCGACGAAGTGCCCGTCACCGACGTCGAAGTGGAAGATCCGGCACCCCGCGCGGAGGAGGACGTCGATCTGCTCGCCGAGGCGCGCAAAGTCGGCCGCATAGAGCGACGGCTCGACCTCGACCGTGCGGATCCACGTGCGCCAGCTCATCCCGGCGATCGTAGGCGGGCGACGAAGAACCCGCTCGTGCCATGGACGTGCGGCAGCGTGAGGAGGAACTCCGGCCGGGACGGATGCACGAACGCTGGCCACTCATCGTGAAGCGGCAGGACGCGGAGCCCGCTCGCGTCGACGACGGCCTCGCACTCGTCGGGGTCGAGCGTGCAGACGGAGTAGACGATCGTGCCGCCGGGCCGCACTCGCTCGGCGGCGGAGCGGAGGAGCGCGAGCTGGAGCTCGGGAAGAGGCGTCGCGCGCCAGCGGAGGTCGGGCCGCTGGGCGAGGACGCCGAGCCCCGAGCACGGGGCGTCGACGAGAGCGCGGTCGAAGCCGACGAGCTGCGGCGGAAGGGCAGTTCCGTCCGCCTCTACGACCGTGACGTCGGAGCGGCCCATCGCCGCGAGGTTCTCGCGCAGCTCGCGGGCGCGAGCCGGGTCGATCTCGACCGCGGTCACCTCGCCGCGCAGCTGCCCCGTCTTCCCGCCCGGCGCGGCGCAGAGGTCCAGGACGCGCTCGCCGTCCTGCGAGTCGACACAGAGCCCGACGAGCTGGGAGCCTCGGCTCTGCGGCCAGATCCTTCCGGCTGTGACGAGCGTCTCGTCCACGCGATCGACGCGAAAGGCGCCCGGCACATCGGTGGCCTCGGCGCCCGGTGGAAGTTCGCCGCTCACGAGCCGCACGACGGTCTCGAGCGGCTCGTTCATAGCGCGCATCAGAGCGAGCGCACCGTCCTCCTCGAGAACGCGCACGAAGACGTCGTGGATCCAGTCTGGATAGGACTCCTTCAGGGCACCCTCGGGCAGCGCGTCGAGAAGGGGTCGGATCCCCGCGTCGAGTCGCCGCATGACGGCGTTCGTGAACGGGACGGCCCGCTCGAGCCGGGCGCGGCGCACAAGCTCGACCGACTCGTTGACGGCGGCGTGCGGGGCGGTGTCGGTGTAGCCGAGCTGGTAGGCGCCGAGCCTGAGAGCCGCCCGCACCGGTGGGTCGAGCTTCCGGACGGGTCGCCGGCCGAGCGTCTCGACGGCGTGGTCGAGCGTGCGAACGCGCTGCACGGAGCCATACGCCAGTCGCTGCGCGAACGCGCGTTCCCGCTCGTCGAGCCCCTCGGCCGCGCTGCGGAAGGCACGGTCGGCGTAGGCGTCCTGCTCGAACACGCGGAGCAACACCTCGTACGCCGCGCGTCGAGCGGGCGTGATCATGTTCGGCAGACGAAGATCGCCCAGCCCATCACAGCCCGTTCCCAGCGCAGGTAGCGGTCGCGGTCGGCGGCGCCGCGCGCCCGAAACTCCTCCGCATGCGGATCGTGCGGATTCGCCGCGAGCCAGCGGTCGAGCGTCTGCCAGTGGAGCGACTCGTAGCGATCCCAGTCGTCCTCGGAGGAGGAGATGAGCGAGATGACGCGCACCCCAGCCGACTCCGCACGCTCGATGGTCTCCGGCAACGGCAGCCACTCCGCTTCGTCCGTGCGAGGCGACGAACCGTCCAGCTCGGGCTCGGGAGGCAGCGGCCAACTGCGCCAGTACGGCTCGCCGACCGCGACGAGCGGCGCCGCCGCGCGGAGGCGCTCGAGCGTCGGGACCAGGCCGCCGTACACGAACGTCGCCCCGATGCAAAGCGCGGCGTCGTAGCGGCCGAGCTCGAACGTCGCAGCGTCGGCCTCGACGAGCTCGATCCGATCCTCGAGCTCCGCCTCCTTGACGCGCTCCCGCGCGTCGGCGAGGAACTCCGGCGCGCGCTCGACGCAAATGAGCCGGCATCCGAACTCGCGCGCGAGCACGAGCGCCGGCCCGCCGCGACCCGAGGCGACGTCGAGCACACGCGAGTCCGGTCCCAGGGCGAGCCGGTCGCCGAGCAGGCGGATCTTCTCCTCGCTCGTCGGGTTCTGGATCTCGTGCTCGGCCTCGACGACCGCGTGCCACCAGGTCATCGGCGTCCCCGCAGGTACGCGTCGTACGCCATTCGGCGGCCGCCCGAGGGCTGCACCTCGACCGGCTCGAACGAGCCGTCCTCTCCCACGCGTGCGCACCACACGATCAGGTCGCCGAGCTGTGCGCCGATGTGCGGCGAGAGCGCCCGGACACGATTCACGAGTTGCGCCGGAGGAGCCGCGGGATCGAGTTCTCGATCTTCGGGGCGGATCTTCTCCGCGTACGTCACCCCTTCCTCGGACTGTGGTTCGAAGCGCGGCTCGGCCTCGGCGAGCACGTCGCGCAGGAGCTCGGCGGCGACCTCGGCGGCCCGCGCGTAGACGGCGCCGGCGTCGTCCCCGGGCGCCACGGGAAACGCGCGCCGCGCCGCGATCGGCCCCGCGTCGAGCGCCTCGACCGTCCGGTGGATCGTGACGCCTGTTTCCTCGTCACCGGCCATGAGCGCCCGCTCGACCGGAGCGGCGCCGCGCCAGCGCGGCAGCAGCGACGGATGGACGTTGAGCCACAACGCTCGCTCGAGCAGCTCGTTCGGGATCAGGAGCCCGTACGCGCAGACGACGACGGTGTCGGTGCCGAGCTCCACCGACTCGTCGAGCCGCTCCGGTTGCAGGGCCGGGATCCCGAGCCGCTCCGCGGCGTCCCTGGCCGGCGGCGACGCGACCCGGCGCCCCCGCCCGCGCGGCTTGTCCGGTCGCGTCAGCAGCTGAACGACGTCGTGCTCAGGCGCGAGCCGCTCCAGCACGTCGGCCCCGAAAGGGCCCGTCGCGGCGACGACGATCTGCCGCGGAGCCATGCGGTGCTACCCGATGACGATGCGGGGGCGCAGGCTCGCGAGCGCCTCGCGCCGCGCCTCGGGCGTCGTGCGGTCGAGGATCAGGACGCCGTCGAGGTGGTCGGCCTCGTGCTGGGCGACGCGCGAGTACGGCTCCTCGAGCTCGTACCGCACGTCGGCGCCGTGCTCGTCCTGCCCGGCGATCGTGACCATCGTCGATCGCTCGACCGGCAGATGCACGCCCTGGATGGAGAGGCAGCCCTCGTCGTCGACGGTCGTCACCTCGCTCCGCTCCACGATCTCCGGGTTCGCGAGGGCGACGGTCTCGTCCTCGGCGACCTGGAAGACGAACAGGCGCTGCAGGACACCGACCTGCGTCGCGGCAAGCCCGATTCCGTTCGCGTCGACCATGAGCTGCTTCATCCGGTCGACGAGCCGCCGAAGGTCGTCGTCGAACTCCTCGACCGGGCGGGCGGCCATCTTCAGCGCCGCGTCCGGGTACTGGCGGATCTGCGCGAGCGCGAGCCGTCGCCGCGCTTGCTGCTCGGCGTCGAGCTGCTCCTCCTTGACCTGTCCCTCGATCTCCGCCATGCGGCGTGACTGTACCCTCGCCGGCGTGGATCCCCGGACGTTGAAGGAGATCATGAGCCAGGGCGCGACGCAGCCGGAGACGCCGCGTGAGCGGCACGAGCGGGAGACGCTCGAGGCGGATCTCGAGTCGAGCCCGGTACGTGGCAGGCCGCTCCGGCAGCGGCCGCGCAACTTCCGTCCCGACGCCGAGTCGGGCGTGCGGGCGCTCGGCGGGCCGACTGCCTGGATGCGCCGGCTGCGCGCGATCGAGGATGCCGTCGACCAGCACGAGCGTCAGCTCGCGGAGGCGTGGCGGACGCTGGCCGAAGATCGTGAGGACCCGGTGGAGTTCGCAGCCGCCTGGCGGGAGCTCGCGGAAGGCTGGAGCTTCGCCAAGGTGAACGAGCTGATCGAGCGCCACAACCGCAACTTCCCGGCCGAGGCACGGCTGCCGATGGACCCGCGCACGCGCGACTTCGTCCGCGTGAACGGACGCTCGTACGTGCGCGAGCCGTTCGACGCCCGATGGATCCTCCACCGTTTCCCGGCCGTCCGCGAGGCGGCCCTGCGGTGATCCGGCCCGTGCGGCCGGAGGATTGCGACGAGCTCGCCGCGCTGTACGCCGCCAACCGCGACTTCCTCGCGCCGTTCGAGCCCGTCCGGCCGCCGGAGTTCTTCACCGGCGACGGCCAGCGCGACCGGCTCGCCCGGCAGCTCGCAGACGAAACGCACCCGTTCGCGATCCTCGACGGCGAGGCGATCGCCGGGACGATCAACGTCTTCCACATCGTCCGCGAATCGCTCCAGGGCTGCACGATCGGCTACTGGGTCGACGGGAGCCGAAACGGCCGCGGTCTCGCGACCGAAGCGGTCGGCGAGGTCGTGAACTACGCGTTCGGCGAGCTCGACCTGCACCGCGTGGAGGCCGCGACGCTCGTGGAGAACATCGCGTCGCAGCGCGTGCTCGAGAAGAACGATTTCGACCGGATCGGGCTCGCGCGCGGGTTCCTCCGGATCGCCGGAGACTGGCGCGACTTCGTCCTCTTTCAGCGAATCGCCGACGGCCGCGGTTAGTGCGGCCGGTTCTCCTGGTGCTGCGAGGCGCCCTCGAGCTCGTGCATCCACGGCTCGCGGCGCTTGATCCAGATCTCCGCTTCCGGCCGCAGCTCGAACGGCGCGTCGTCGAGCGAGCCGAGCTGGATCTCCACGCCTTCAGGGTCGAGAAGGAATAGGCGCGAGCCGCAGCGCGGGCAGAAGCTGTCGTTGTCGTAGGTCGCGTATTGACCGGACGATTCGAACGCGTCCAGCGGCCACTGCCCGTAGATCGTGTAGGCACTGCCCGACCTCTTCCGGCAGTCGCCGCAGTGGCAGCGGCCGACGTGGAATGGCTCGCCGCGAACGGTGTAGCGAACCGAGCCGCACAGGCAGCCTCCGCTGCGGACAGCCTCGTCCATGCCCGGAACCCTAGAGGCTCTGCGGATCGACGTCGACGACGGCCGCCAACCCGGCGCGGCGCATCGCCGGCGCGGCTGCCGAGAGCAGGGAGGCCGCGCGTGAGGCGAGCGCGCGCGGTCGGTCGGTCTTGCCGACGAGCTGAGCGCGGTGCCGGCCGCGCAGCCGCAGCAGCGGCGCCGGCCCGAGGAGCTCGAACTCCGACAGCCCCGCCTTCAGCTCCTCGAGCGCGCGGGTTGGGTCGGCGAGCTCCGGCCCCGAGACGAGAACGCGGACGAGGTGCCGGAACGGCGGGTAGCCGAGGGCGCGCCGCCGCTCGAGCTCGCCGGCGAGGAACCCGGCAACGTCGTGGCGTGCGGCGTGCTCGACGGCGCGCGATTCCGGCTGGAAGGTCTGGAGGAGGACGCGGCCGGGTGCGTCGCGGCCGCTGCGCCCGGCGAGCTGGGTGAGGAGCTGGAACGTCCGCTCCTCGGCGCGGAAGTCGGGCAGGCCGAGCCCGGTGTCGGCGTCGACGACCGCCGCGAGCTCGACGCCGGCGAAGTGGTGGCCCTTCGCGACCATCTGCGTCCCGACGAGGACCGCGCGGTCGGCGAGTGCGAAGCGCTCGAGCGCAGCGCGCAGATCCTCGGGCTTCGCGACCGCGTCGGCGTCGAGCCGGATCCGCTCGAGCTCTGGCACGTGCCGTTCTAGCTCGCGCTCGAGCCGCTGCGTGCCCGCTCCGATCCGCGCGAGCTCGGGCGAGCCGCACGCCGGGCATGTCTCCCCCGCCGGCTCGCGAGCGCCGCAGTGGTGGCAGCGGAGCGATGAATCGCCGTGCAGGGTGAACGCGACGTCGCAGTTCGGGCAGCGGCGGGTAGCGCCGCACGCTCGGCAGTGGAGCGCGGGCGCGACGCCGCGCCGGTTGAGGAGCAGGATCGCCTTCCCGCCCCTCTCCGCGAGCTTTCCCAGCTCGGCGAGGAGCGGCGCGGACAGCGGATAGCCGGTCTCATGGCGCAGGTCGACGACCCGGACTGCCGGCATGGGGGCGGCGATCCGGCCGCCGAGCTCGAGCCGGTCGAGCGCCTGCCACGATTCGGGCCGCGGCGTCGCCGAGCCGAAGATCGCGACGGCTCCCTCGAGGGCGACCCGCTTGGCTGCCACGGTGCGGGCGTCGTAGCGGGGATCCGACTCCTGCTTGTACGAAGCGTCGTGCTCCTCGTCCACGCAGATGACCCCGAGCGAGGGGGTGGGCGCGAACACGGCCGAGCGGGCGCCGACGACGACCGGCGCCTCGCCGTTGACGATCCGCTCGCGCTCGTCACGCCGCTCTGCCTCGGTCAGGCCGGAATGAAGCAGCGCGACACGGTCGCCGAAGCGAGCCTGAAAGCGGCCGAGCGTCTGCGGCGTCAGCGCGATCTCGGGGACGAGAACGATCGCGCTGCGGCCGGCCGCGAGCGCGGCCTCGCACGCCCGGATGTACACCTCGGTCTTGCCGCTGCCGGTCGCACCCGCAAGGAGGACGTTGCCGCCGCCGTTCGCGAGCAACGCCTCGATCCGCGCGAGCGCCTGCCGCTGTGACTCCGAGAGGTGTTCCGGCGCAGGCTCGGCGGGCAGACCTGCCGTCGCTGTCACGTTGCGGCGTTCGCCGCGCCGTCTGGGCTGATGCGGCGCGATCAGCGCGAGCGCGCGGGCAGGCGTCGAGCCGTAGTAGTCGGCGAGCCAGAGGGCGAGATCGACGAGCGCCGGCGGGAGCGTCTCGAGCACCCGCTCGGCCGCGACCGGCTCGATGTCGGGCGGCGCCTCGGCGTCGGCGTCGACCACCACGCCTCGACGCCGCGCGTTGCCGAAGCGAATCGCCAGGACGGCTCCCTTCTCGACCTCGTCCTCGATCTCGTACGTGAACGGCCGCGCGAGCGAGCGCGCGCTGACGATCGGATACACGGAAGCGAGGCGGGACACGCGCAGCGAGCGTAGCCGCGAGCGTGGTCGGCATCAGTTACCGGATTGCAACTCCCCAGCTGCGATCACGGCGTCCTCGATGGCGTCGGGGTTCCCGTGCTCGAGGTCGGCAACGATCATCATGTGCTTGGCGAAGCGCGCCGGCACGGAGAACGTCTCGGGGAACGAGTGAAGCAGGAGGTCGCGGAACTCGAACGACGCGCGGATGACGACGTGGTCATCGTCGAGCTGCCGCGCGACGAGGCGCCCGCGATACCGCCAGTCCAGGAGCCCGTCGCGACGACTCTCAGAGACGCGGTCGAGCTGCGCGACCAGCCGACTGAGTTCGTCGAGCTTCATATGATCCCGCAAACCATCAAAGGAGGCTGTTGTGGCAGTTGCTTACGTACAGGAGTTCCCGATCGGGGATCGCACCACGACGAACTATGACTTCGTAGCGGACAAGATCGGCGACGGCCCGTTCGAGGGGCTCATCGCGCACACGGCGGGGTTCGACGACGAGGCCGGTGTGTTCCGCATCCTCGACGTGTGGGAGACCCGCGAGCACGCCGAGCGGTTCCTCGCCGAGCACGTCCAGCCGATGGTCGAGCAGGGGCCCAGCGCGTTTCCGAATCCCGACAACTTCACGGAGCCGACGCGGGACGGGTTCTACGAGCTCCACCACGTCGTGAGCTAGAGGCCAGATGCTGTCATTTAGCAGCGTTTTTTACTGAGAAGGCTCGAAAATTTCTTTCCGCCGACTAGGGTCGCGCGGCGGAGTCCGAAACCGAAGATGCCGCCATGCCGCCCAGGATTTGACCGCCAAACCGAGCGGCTCGACGGGCTGCGCGTTCGGGTACGGATGGAAGAAGCAGAGCACGCCGTCCTCCTCGACCCTCTCCATACCGGGTGGGGTCGGGACCTCTCGAAAAGGGTGGAGGGCGAGCTCGAGCACGGCAGCGTCCAGCGCCATTCGCCGAACGTACTAGACACACGCGGATGCGGCTCGTGCCAGGGCACTATCGACTGGGCCGGTGTTCCGGAATGAAGCTCCTATGACTGTCAAGTGGTCAGCGGAGTCGAGTTCTGCATGACGCGGTAGAGGTGGCGGGCGAGGTAGCGCTTGAGGAGGCGGGTGGCGGCGGAGGGTCAATCTGTTTAAACATTGCGCGATAAGTGGCACACTTAGTTCTGTACTGCGGCCCGCATCTCGTGCGTCGCAAAGAAGGTGGTCTCGCCCAACGGTTGTGTCGTCGGGCGAGACCGGCACGACCTCGCTGACCGCTCCACGGGGGCTCGGAAAGGAGGTGTGCGTCTTCCCAATGTAGTCAGGTTCGGCCCGGTGTAAACGGCTGGCCTGACAATCGTAGGGAATCTTCTCGTCGTGTCGTTCGCGGCAGGCGAGGCGCGGCTGGACGCGATCCGGCCGCGACAAACGAAAGGAAGGCAGCGATGCTGAAGGCATTCCTGCACCGGCGGACGATTGTGGCCGCCGCCATGCTTGGTGTGATGGCGGCGCTGGCGATTCCGTTTGCAGCCGCTGGCAGTCCGCACTTCATTGGGACGCCGTCCTGTACGAAGAACGCTGACTTCTCGCTTACTTGCTCAGGGAAGGCGGCCGGACTTGGGAATTCGCCAACCGGCGCGTTCCTGACCTCGAGCGACGTGAGCGGAACGATTCAGTGCCAGAACAACGGCGGCAACTTCCCGCCGCCGAAGGGGTTCGACTTCGGGCCGCTCACGGGCCCGACCCAGAACATCACGGTGCACAACGGGCAGATCACGTTCTCGCCCTCGATCGGGCCTCCGCCCCTTCCGAGCGCAAGTGACTTCTGCCCAAACGGGAAGACGTGGCGAGTCGTCATCTTGTCGCTTACGTACAACGGCGTCGTGCTGCATATCCAGCAGAACGGCGCGGATCTTCTCACCTTCGACTTCGGGAGTATCGATCCGTAGATCGGTCGGTTCGCGGGGAGGGCCGCTCAGCGGCTCTCCCCGACGATTCACGGCGCGAGCAGAGACGAATGCACACAGCTGTGATCCGCTACCACAACGCTGAGCTCACGGCTTGGGAGCAGGGCGACACGTGGACAGTGCGCTTGGCGAACCTAGAAGCGCGGGCGCGCTACCTCGACCTGGCTCTCGCCAAGCTGCTCGGCGACCCCCGCGAAGGGCACCGAGCCGCAGCACGGCTCCTTGCCAATCTGGCGGACCTTGTAGAGCAGCAGGAACCGCAAGCCCCAGACCACCAGCCAAGGCATCCGCTCGCGCCAGAGCACAGCGCAATCCGTGGACACTGGGCAAGGCTGCCGGTGTTCGGGCTCCGTGTGCTCTTGTTCGCGATCGTCTCAAGCACCGCCTTCATGCTGACAACCTGGCTTACCGCGGTCCGCTAGAACGGCTCCGCCCGTATCTCCTGGGGCGAATCGGAACCGCGATGAGGTGCGGCCACCGGATCCGCCGATCGCAGATGCCCGCGATCACTCGCCTGGGCCAGTGTTGCTCCTATGTCAATAGGAGCTCGCTCTTGAGGGTGGTGTAGACGGTTCGAGCGAGCTGTCGCTTGAGGCAGCGGAGGGCTTCGCGGCGGGTCTTGCCTTCGGCTTGTTTGCGCTCGAGGTAGGCCTTCGCGGGCGGGTGGACGCGGCCTTGGGTGACGGCGATGCGGTGCAGGGCGCAGTTGAGTTGGCGGTTGCCGCCGCGGTCGAGGCGGTGGCGTTGGTGTTTGCCTGAGCTGGCGTCGAGTGGTGCGACGCCGGCGTGGCGGGCGAGCTGGGCGTCGCTTCGGAAGCGGTCGATCGGGCCGATCTCGCAGAGCAGCTTGGCTGCCGTGAGTGCGGCGCAGCCGGGGAGCTCGAGCAGTCGAGGAGCGAGCGTTGTGGTCTGCGCCTGGAGCTCACGGTCGAGCTCGCCGATCGAGCGGCTGAGGCTGCGGCAGCGGGCGAGCAGCTGGCGTGCGATCCGCACCTGGGTCGTCTGCTGGTGGCGGGTGAGCTGGCGGCTGAGCCGCTCCAGCCAGACTGTGCGGTCGAGCGCACCGAGCGGGACCCGCAGCGACGGGTCGAGCTCGTGCAGGTGCCAACGCAGCCGCTGCTGGCAGCGACGCCGTTCGTCCACGAGGTCGTCGCGGTGGTCGACCAGCAGCTTCAACTCGCGTAGGCGGGCCTCCTCGGGGCGAGGCGAGTCGAGCAGCGGCTCGCGCAACGCAGCTCTTGCGATGGCGAGCGCGTCGATCAGATCCGACTTGCCCCGCACCCGGCCGCGCCTGCGCTCCGGTGCCGTGAGCCTCGGTGGCACTCGCACCAGGTGTTGCCGCTGTCGCTCCAGCGTCCGCTCCAAGCCGCGCGTCACATGGCGGCAGTCCTCCAGCGCCCACAGGCGCCGCCGGCCAACCCGCTTCGACCAGGAGATGAGCTCCTCGCCGTCGCTCGTCTCGATGCAATCGAGCTGCCGACCCACCTCGTCAACAGCAACAGCACTGAGCGAGTGCTTGTGCACGTCCACCCCGATCACGATCATCTACAGCGCCTCCTACCGTTGGGGGCGACCGGCGAGCGGACAGGCCTCACTCAGGGCAGCGGCCAAGCTCCTATCAGGTCACGCTCGACGGTCATCGGGAAGGCGGCGGCGACACAACGCTGGCAAGTCAGCCCAAGGCGACGATCCGGAATCGAGTCAGCCGCCGCCAGCCCGAGTCTCTTGCCACTGCCGGACGCCACCACGGCCCCCACGATGACAGTGAGTTCCGGAATGACCCTGAGCGCACGACGGAGCGCAGGGAGACTAAAACTGCGGCTCGATCACGGAGCCTGCAGCACGTGGCGTCACGATTGGATCTGCGTGCCGGTGAACGACCCTCCACTCGCCATCCTCAGGTCGGAGAAGGGTCGTCACACGGAGCGCGCCTGCTGCCGCGATCTCCTGACCGCCCACCTTCGCGTCGAATCTCTCAACCTCGAGGAGGTACGCCAACTCGGACGTGACCTGCGCCGCGACGGTCTCGAAGCCGGTGGCTCTGCCCTCGCTGTAGTTCGAGGCCGCTCGATCCATCGTCGTCTCCACTTGCTGCCAGCCGATTACGAAAGGCCCGAACGGATTGCCGAGGCTTACGTCCTCGCGGTGGGAGTAGAGCTGCTTCGCCGGCTCAGGGTTACCGCCAAAGAACTCATTCAGCGCTTCGTGGTAGCGATCGAGGAAGTCACCGAGATCCCAAGTGGTCATCGTGCCTCCGTCCGGCGAGTGCGACTAGGCGGCATCACGCTACTACTCCTGGCTGCGGCGAGCGTGTGAGGGAAAGCCGCTCGCCTGGGCGAGTGTTCCGGAATGACCCCTGACAAGCTGCTTCAGCGACTGGGGACTAAGCGAAAGCTGATTATGTGGCCCGTCGTAGGGTCGATCCTGACTTCGTGGTAGCTCTTTGCGGGAGGCACGCGAACGGTCTGGACGAACGGCGGTGCGTGTGCGATGCGGAGCGCACCGAATGTCGCTGCGATCAGGACGAGGACGCCAGCCATGCCACCGGCTGCCCGCGGGAGTTTCCTCGGGCGCGGCGTGTCGCCACTGACCATCTGATGCACCCGCTGATGGGAGAGGCCAAGCTCCTTCGCAATTTCGCGAAGTGGCATGCCGCTGCGGTGGAGGTCAAGGACAGCTTGGTGGTACGCAGTCCTACGAGACTCCGCTGCGTCTAGGGCGCGCTCATACTCCTCGCGCAACTTCTTGGCGTGTTCGAGCGGATCCATGTCTATATCCTCTAGACAAGCTACCAGAAACGAGGACGCTCGCCTGGGCCAGCGTCCTTACGCCTGAGCGGGAATAAGGTTCAGACGCCGGCGGCGCTGACGACGAAGTCGGTCGCGAAGCCGAGCAGGAGGCCGGCGACGACGAGCCAGGTGACGAGGGCGGTGCGGCCGTAGCTGCGGTTGACCGCCATGAGCTCCTGGACGACGTAGAGGATCGATCCCGCGGCGACGGCGAAGAAGACGACCGACATCGCCTCGCTCGACCACGCCTGTCCGAGCACGGTCCCGAGGAACGTCGGGGCGCCTCCGATCAGGCCCATCGCGCCGAGGAAGCCCCAGCTGGGCTTCGTGCCCTCACCGGCCAGCGGCCCGCAGATGCCGAATCCCTCGGTCGCGTTGTGCAGGCCGAAGCCGACAATCAGCGTCACGGCGAGGCTGATCGAGCCGGCGGCGGCCGCCTGGCCGATCGCGAGGCCCTCGCCGAAGTTGTGGACGCCGATCCCGATCGCGATCAGGAGCGCGAGCTGCTTTCCCGGCGTGAGCTCGTCGATCCAGCGGCGATGTGTGAACTCGTCGACCGCGGCAGCACCTGGGCCGACCATCGTCGTCACGCGCCGGCTCGCGCGGCGGCGCATCCAGACCGCGTAGTGGACGAGCCCCATCAGGCCGAGAGAGAACCCCCCGGCGCCGACCCCGGACAGCCACGCGAACCTCCCCCAGTGTCGCGCCTGGAGCGCCGAGTCGATCGGATCGACGGCGCCGGTGAGCACGTCCCAGAACAGGAAGAGCAGGATCCCGGTCGCGAGCGCGGAGAGACACGCGCGCACGATCGGCCCGAACGTATTCACCCGCCCGACCGGAAGGCCGAGGAAGATCGTGGCGCCCGCGATCGCGCCCAGCAAGAGAATGTGTCCGGTCGACATGCCTTTGCGGCCTGCCCGTGTAAGGGTGCCCTTACACGGAGGCTCGAAGGCAATATAGCGGCGTGCCAGCCGCCGGCCACTCGGTAGACGAGTACCTCGAGACGATCTACTTCCTTGCGTTCCCGATCGGCGAGTACACGCCGCACGGCGCAGGCTCCCCTCCCCTCGCATCGCGAGTCGCCGAGATGCTCCACGTCTCGCGGGCCTCGGCCGGCGAGATGCTGAAGCGGCTCGAGGCCGAGGGCCTGATCGAGCGCGGCAAGAAGAAGGAGGCGCTCCTCACCGAGTCGGGCCGCGAGCGCGCCGAGCGGGTCGTGCGCAAGCACCGGATCATCGAGCGGCTCCTCACCGACTTCATGGGCTACACCGGGTACGAGTCGCACGAGCGCGCCGACGAGATGGGCGACACGTTCTCGGACGAGATGATCGAGCGGATCGACGACAAGCTCGGTCACCCGCAGCGCTGCCCGCACGGCTGGCCGGTCGATCCGGCGGTCGAGCAGGCGGAGAACGCCGAGCTCGCGCCGCTCGCGACCCTGCCGGCGGGGACGCGGGCGACGATCGTCCGGCTCGCAGAGCACGACGGCGACCTCCTGCACTGGTTCTACGACCAGGGCCTCGTGCCCGGCACGAGCATCCTCGTCCGCGCGGCCGAGCCGGCGGCGGATCAGTTCACGGTCGCGATCGAGAAGGTCGGCGAGCGGGCGATCTCGGAGAAGGCCGCCGCGGGCCTCTTCGTCAGACCGTCGTAGTAGCGGCTGCTCCCGCAGCTTCGCGCAGCGCGTCCGCCTTGTCCGTCCGTTCCCACGTGAACTCGCCGTCGTCGCGACCGAAGTGCCCGTACGCGGCGGTCTTCGCGTAGATCGGCCGGCGCAGGTCGAGGTCGCGGAGGATCGCGGCCGGGCGCAGGTCGAAGTGCTCGCGGACGAGGTCCTCGATCGTCGCGACCGGGACGTTCTCCGTCCCGAACGTCTCGACGAGGATCGACATCGGGTGCGCGACGCCGATCGCGTACGCGACCTGGATCTGGCAGCGGTCGGCGAGGCCCGCGGCGACGACGTTCTTCGCCACGTAGCGCGCCGCGTACGCTGCGGAGCGGTCGACCTTCGTCGGATCCTTGCCGGAGAACGCGCCGCCGCCGTGCGGGGCAGCTCCTCCATAGGTGTCGACGATGATCTTGCGACCCGTCAGGCCGGCGTCGCCCATCGGTCCGCCGACCACGAACTTGCCCGTCGGGTTGCAGTAGAAAAAGCCCTTCTCCTCGAGGCGCTTCGGGTCGTAGAGGTCCTTCGGGAGGATCGGCTCGAGCACCGCCTCCGCGATGTCGGGCTTCATCAGTGACTCGATGTCGATGCCCTCGCGATGCTGCGTCGAGACGACCACGCGCTCGATCTCGACCGGCCGCCGGCGGCCGTCGGTCTCCTCGTAGCGGACCGTCACCTGCGTCTTCCCGTCCGGCCGCAGGTACGGAAGGACGTCGGACTTGCGGACGGCCGCGAGCCGCTTGGCGAGCCGGTGCGCGAGCATGATCGGCAGCGGCATCAGCTCCTCGGTCTCGTTCGTCGCGTACCCGAACATCATCCCCTGGTCGCCGGCGCCGACGCGGTCGAGCGGATCGTCGTCGCCGTGCTGCTGCTCGTACGAGCTGTCAACTCCCTGCGCGATGTCGGGCGACTGGTTGTCGATCGCGACCGTGACGCCGCATGTGTCGGCGTCGAATCCGTACTTGCCGCGCGTGTAGCCGATCTCGCGGATCTGCTCGCGGACGAGGCCCGGGATGTCGACGTAGGTCTCGGTCGTGATCTCGCCGCCGACGACGACGAGCCCCGTAGTGATGAAGGTCTCGCACGCGACGCGACCGTTGGGGTCGTCGGTGAGGACTGCGTCGAGGACGGAGTCCGAGATCTGATCCGCGATCTTGTCGGGATGACCTTCGGTGACCGACTCGGAGGTGAAGGAGAAGGAGCGATTAGTCATGGCGGGCAGGCTAGCCGAGGCGCTTCACTCTTCCGTCGGCTCGCGGCCCATCAGGCCCGCGGCGAGCTCGGTGATGCTCTGGCCCGAGAGGACCGCGCAGACGCCTTCGGTGATCGGCAGCTCGACTCCGAGCCGGTGCGAGAGGTCGCGAAGGCTCGGCGCAGTGGTCAGCCCTTCGACCGTCTGGCCGATCTCGGCGGCCGCCCGTTCCGGCGTGAGGCCCTGGGCGATCAGCTCGCCCGCGTGCCGGTTGCGGCCGTAGCGGCTGCAGCACGTCACGATGAGGTCGCCGATCCCGGCGAGTCCCGAGAACGTCTCCGCCCGCGCGCCCGCCGCCTCCCCTAGCCGCGCCATCTCGGCGAGGCCGCGCGCGATGAGCGACGCCTTCGCGTTGTCGCCGAGCTTCAACCCGTCGACGCCGCCGGCCGCGAGCGCGATCACGTTCTTCGCGGCTCCGCACAGCTCGACGCCGACGAGATCGGGATTGACGTAGACGCGGAACAGGCTCGAGTTCAGCTCATGCTGGAGCTCGCCGGCGAACGCCGCGTCCTCGCTCGCGACCACCGCCGCGGTCGGCAGGCCCTCCGCGATCTCCTCCGCCATGTTCGGGCCCGAGAGAACGGCGACCGGGCGACCGCTGACGCGCGTGGATAAGCGCTCGCCCGTGGCCGGGTCGAGCCCCTTCGCGAGGTTGAGGACCGGCGCGACTCCCGGAAGGGCGCCGACCACCTCGGCAAAGGCGTGGCTCGGCACGGCGGCGACGACGACCTCGGCGTCGCCGGGAGCGTCGTCGAGGGCTACCAGCTCGGCCGAGCTGAGATCGACGCCCTGCAGGTAGTGGGGGTTCCAGCCGGTCTGCGCGATTGCCTCGGCCTGCGCGCGCGAGCGGCACGCGAGGACGACGTCGTGGCCGCGGTCGAGCAGGACGCGCGTGAACGCCGTCCCCCAGGAACCGGCACCGACAACCAGGAACCTCATGCGGTCAGGATCGTTTCACGAAGTCGATCGAGACCGGCACGCCGTCGAGACCGAAGCGCTCGCGCAGCCGGTTCTCCACCCAGTAGCCGTAGTCGCGCGTGACGAGGCCGGGATCGTTGACCGAGAAACGGAAGCGTGGCGGGCGGACCCGGATCTGTGCGCCGTAGAGCAGGTTCAGCCTGCGGCCGCGTGGACCGCTCGGCGCCTGCCGCGCCTCGCGCAGCTCGGCGAGCGCCCGGTTCAGCTCGGCGGTCGGGATCCGCGCCTTGTGCCGGTCGAAGAGCTCGGCTACCCCGTCGAGCAGCCGCTCGAGGCCGCGCCCGCTGTGGGACGAAACGGCGACGAACGGCGGCCGCTGGCGCAGGCGCCTGCGCAGCTCGCCGCGCACATCCTCGACGCGGATCGTCGTCGCGTCCCACTTCGAGAAGACGACGAGCGTCGAGCAGTCGGCGTGCCGCGCGACGTCGGCCACCGCGATGTCCTGCTCCACGATCCCTTCGGAGGCGTCGATCAGGACGAGCGCGACGTCCGCGCGCTCTGCCGCTTCGAGGGCCCGCAGCTCGGAGTAGAAGTCGATTCCCTTCCGGTGCCTCCGTTTCCGACGCAGGCCGGCGGTGTCGATCAGGACGAAGGTGCGCTCGCCGCGCTCGAGCACCGTGTCGACCGCGTCGCGAGTCGTGCCGGGAATCTCGCTCACGATCAGTCGCTCCCGGCCGAGGAGGGCGTTGACGAGGCTCGACTTCCCCACGTTCGGGCGGCCGAGGATCGCGACGCGGATCGCGTCGTCGGGCAGCGAGGGCCGCCCGGTAGGAGCGATGCGCTCGAGCTCGGCGACGATCTGGTCGAGCAGGTCGCCGCTGCCGGTGCCGTGGAGCCCGGAGATCGGAACCGGGTCGCCGAGCCCGAGCCGGTGCAGCTCGAGCGCGAGTGGCTCCTGGCCCGGGTCGTCGATCTTGTTCGCGAGCACGATCACCGGCTTGTGCGACTCGCGCAGGATCTGCGCGACCTCCTCATCGCCCGGCGTCACGCCGGCGCGCGCGTCGACGACGAAGAGGACGAGGTCGGCCTCGGCCACGGCTTCCTGCGCCTGCCGCGCGATCGCGCGGGTGATCGGCGCAGGATCGGCGATGTCGACGCCGCCGGTGTCGACGAGCACGAAGCGCTTCCCGGTCCACTCGCAGACGAGCTCCTTCCGGTCGCGGGTCACGCCCGGCATCTCGTGGACGACCGCGTCACGCGTCTCGGTCAACCGGTTGACAAGCGTCGACTTGCCGACGTTCGGGAAGCCGACGATCGCCACCGCGCCGAGGAGCGGAGGTGGCGGCGGCGTCGCCGGCAGCTCTCCTGCGTCTGTCTCTTCGGCGTCGGTCACGACGGAAGCGTGACCGGTGCGGCGTCCGCCCGCCCCGGCGGGACTGCGTCGCGCGGGCGCCCCGCCTCGTGCAGGTCGCGGAGCCAGCTCCAGAGGCGGTGGAGCTCTTGTTCGATCTGCTGAGACGCTTCGCGGTACCCCTTGCCGCCGCGCGGAAGCCCCTCGAAGCGCATCGGCTCGCCGAACGCGATCGAGACCGGTGCGAAGTTGCCGAGCCGCCAGGTCTGGGAGCCGTGGATCGCAGCGCAGATCACGGGCACGTCTTCCTGCAGAGCGACCATCGCCGCGCCCGGCTGCACGTGCCCGGGAACGCCGCTCCGCTGCCGCGTCCCCTCGACGAACACGCCAAGCGCTTCTCCGTCGCGCACGACCTCCCGCATCTGGCGCACCGCCTCGCGGTCGGACTCACCCCGCCGCACCGACAGCGTGCCGAAGGTGCGGATCAACTGTCCCAGGCCCGGGACCACGTGCGCCTCGACCTTGGCGAGGAAGTACAGGTGGCGCCGGCAGGTCCAGCCGACGCAGGGGATGTCGATCCAGTGGAAGTGGTTGAACGCCATCACGAGCCCGCCGCTGCGCGGGACGCGATCGGAGCCGTAGGCGTGAAGCCGGGTCGTCAGGGCGGCGGACCCGCCGATGGGAGGGCGGCCGAGCACCCAGGCGACGTCGTGCGCTTTCACGCTGCGGTGCGTTCGCGCACGAGCGCCTCGATCCGGTCGACGACGTCGTCGACCTGCAGGCTCGTCGTGTCGATCTCGGTCGCGTCGGCCGCCGGCTGCATGCGCGCCGCGTCGCTCTCGTCGCGCAGGCGCAGATCGGTGGCGAGCGCGTCGGCGCCGATGCCGGGCCGCTCGGCGACGCGCCGTTTCGCGCGCTCCGTACGGTCGGCGACGAGGAACACCTTCACCTCGGCCTCCGGAGCGACGACGGTGCCGATGTCACGACCCTCGATCACGACGTCGCCGTCGCGCCCGAGCTCCCGCTGCCGGTCGCGCATCACCTCGCGCACGGCGTGATGCCGCGCGACGACCGGCACCATCCGGTCGACGCGGGTTTCCCGGATCGACGAGGTCACGTCGGTGCCTGCGATCCAGACGCGGCCGTCCTCGGCGAAGAGGACCGCGTTCTCGCGCGCGAGCTGCGCGAGCCCCGCCGCATCGCCGAGGTCGAGCCCGCGCTTCATCGCGAGCCACGTGAGCGCCCGGTACATCGCACCGGTGTCGAGGTAGCGGAAGCCGAGCCGCTCCGCGAGCGCGCGCGCCACCGTGCTCTTCCCCGCGCCTGCGGGCCCGTCGATCGCTATCACCATCGTCCCTATCGCCTCGTCACCGACTCCAGGAGCTCGTAGAAGCCGGGGAAGCTTATAGCCGCCGTGTCGGCGCCCTCGATCGCGACACCCTCTCGAGACGCGAGACCCGCGACGGCACCGAGCATCGCGATCCGGTGATCGCCGCGGGCATCGACGCGGCCCCCGCGCAGCCGGGCGGGAACACCCGTCACCGTCCAGCCGTCGTCCCGCGAATGGATTCGGGCGCCGAGCGGTCGCAGTCCGTCGGTGACCGCCTCGATGCGATCCGTCTCCTTGACCCGCAGCTCACGCGCGCCGGCGACACGCGTCTCGCCGCGCGCGTGGGAGGCCAGGAGCGCGACGAGCGGGAGCTCGTCGACGAGAGCCGGCACCTCCGCGGCTTCGATCTCGGTCGCGACGAGCTCTCCCGGCTGCACCTGGACGGACGCGACCGGCTCGCCGCCCACGCGTCGCCGGTCGAAGACCGAGACGCGGGCTCCCATCCGCTCGAGCACGGCGAGCAGCCCCGTGCGGCGCGGGTTCACGCCGAGGTCGTGGAGCGTGAGGTCGCTGCCTGGCACGAGCGCCGCCGCGACGAGCAGCGGGGCGGCGGACGAGAAGTCGCCCGGCACGACGACCTCGTCGAGGCGGAGCGCGCCCGACGGCTCGACCGTGACCGAGCTCGAGCTACGCCGGATGTGTGCGCCGGCAGCCTCGAGCATGAGCTCGGTGTGGTCGCGGGTCGGGATGCGCTCCACCACCGTCGTGGGCCTCTCGGCGTTCAGCCCGGCGAGGAGGATCGCCGACTTCACCTGCGCGCTCGCCACATCCGGCTCGACCTCGATCCCGCGCAGCGCGGCCGAGCCTCCGATCACGAGAGGCGCGTGGCCGTCGGTTGTCTCGATGTTCGCGCCCATCTGCCGCAGCGGCGCGGCGATCCGCTCCATCGGCCGCGTGCTCAGCGAATCGTCTCCCGTGAGGGTGAACTCGCCCTCCTGGCCCGCGACGACGCCGGCCAGGAGGCGCATGAGCGTCCCCGAGTTGCCGCAGTCGACGGTTGCCGCGCGAAGCCCGCGTAAACCGACGCCGTGGACGACGAGATCGTCGTCGGCGACGTCCTCGACCTCGACGCCGAGCGCGCGCACTCCTTCCACCGTTGCCTGCGTGTCTCCCGCCCGGCCGAACCCGTGGACGCCTGTCTCGCCTTCGCCGAGCGCTCCGATCAGGACGGCGCGGTGCGAGATCGACTTGTCCCCGGGCACGACGACATGCCCGACGAGCGAGGCGGCGGGCTCTACACGCACGTCAGCCGATGGTGCGGCCCATGAGGGACGCGAGCGCGCGGATCTCGTCGGCGAAATCGCCGAACTCCGAGGTCGGGATCTGCTGGGCTGCGTCGCACAGCGCCTCCTCCGGGCGCGGATGCACCTCGACGATGATCCCGTCGGCTCCCGCCGCGACCGCAGCACGCGCCAGCGGCAGGACGAGGTCGCGCCGCCCCGCCGGATGCGACGGGTCGACGATCACCGGCAGGTGCGTTTCCTGCTTCAGCACCGGGATGGCGCCGATGTCGAGCGTGAACCGCGTCGCCGTCTCGAACGTCTTGATGCCACGCTCGCAGAGGATCACCTCGGAGTTCCCCTCCTTGACGATGTACTCCGCGGCCATCAGCAGGTCCTCGACCGTCGAAGAAAGCCCGCGCTTGAGCAGGACGGGTTTCGGCGCGCGACCGACCTCCGAGAGGAGCGAGAAGTTCGACATGTTCCTCGCGCCGATCTGGATCACGTCCGCCGCCTCGACGACGGCCTCGACGTGGCGTGGATCCATCAGCTCGGTGACGAGCGGCAGCCCGGTCTCGTAGCGAGCCTCCTTGAGGATCTCGAGCGCCTCGTCGCCGAGGCCCTGGAATGCGTACGGCGACGTGCGCGGCTTGAACGCGCCGCCCCGCAGCATCGTCACGCCCTCGGCGGCGACGGCACGCGCCGTCTCGAGCGTCTGCTCCCGCGTCTCGACCGTGCAGGGGCCGGCGATGAAGCCGAAGTAGCCGTCCCCGATCCGGCGGCCGCGCACCTCGATCACGGTCGGATCCGGCGAAAGCTCGCGCGAGACGAGCTTGTACGGCTTGAGGATCGGCAGCACCTGCTCGACCCCGGCGAAGCCCTCGAGCGGCAGCGTCGCGAGCAACTCGCGCTCGCCGATCGCGCCGATGACGGTCGCCTCGCGGCCGGGCGTCACGAGCGCCGAGCAGCCCGCCTCGTCGAGGCGTGCGACGACCTCGTCCACCTGCTCCTGGGTGGCGCTCGCGCCCATCACGATCAGCAGCTCGGGTGCGCCTGTGATCGCCATTGAGCAAGCTTAGGCAGAATCGTCTGCCATGGCCGACCAGCCCCGCATCTTCTCCGGCATCCGCGCCTCGGGCGACAAGACGCTCGGCAACTACTCGGGCGGCTATCGCCAGTACGTCGCGACGCAGGACGAGGGCGAAGCGTTCTTCTGCATCGTCGACCTGCACTCGATCACCACCGACTTCCAGCCCGAAGAGCTGCGGGAGTACACGCTCGCCGGCGCCGCGATGCTGTTCGCGACGGGCCTCGATCCCGACCGGTCGACCGTGTTCGCGCAGAGCCACGTCGTCGCGCACGCCGAGGCCGCCTGGCTGCTCAGTGCCGTCACGAGCTTCGGCGAGTTGCGCCGCATGACACAGTTCAAGGAGAAGGCGGAGAGCCAGGACTTCGTCTCGGCCGGCCTCTTCACCTACCCGGTGCTGATGGCGGGCGACATCCTGCTCTACCAGACCGACATCGTCCCGATCGGCGACGACCAGCGGCAGCATCTCGAGCTCACGCGCGACGTTGCGGAGCGCTTCAACCAGCGCTTCGGTGAGACGTTCACGGTCCCGCGCGGCGTCTACCCGAAGGAGGGAGCGCGGATCAAGAACCTCCAGGAGCCCGAGCGGCTGATGTCGACGACGCGTGGAGCGCCTCAGGGCGTCGTCCGCATGGTGGACGAGCCCGATGTGATCCGGAAGAAGTTCAAGACCGCCGTCACCGACTCGGAGAAGGAGATCCGTCACGCCCCCGAGACGAAACCCGGTATCTCGAACCTGCTCGAGATCATGTCGGTCGCCACAACCGAGCCGGTCGCCGAGCTCGAGCGCCGCTACGACGGCACAGGCTACGGCCAGTTCAAGGAGGACGTCGGCGAGGCGGTCGTCGCCCTCCTAACGCCGATCCAGAAGAGCTACCGCGAGCTGCGCGCGGACGAACGCGAGCTACAGCGCATGCTGGCCGTCGGGGCAGAGAAAGCGCGGCGCGCCAGCGAGCCGACACTCGAGGCCATGTACGAGCGGATGGGCTTCGTCAAGGCCGAAGCCGGGCGGCTCTTCGGCGCAGCCCGGCCACGTGGTTTGTAGTCCCGGCGAGCCTTGGTATATCGGAGGCCTGTCGGTTGTTCCGGGCACCGGTGGCCCACGCTTTGTAGGGTCCCGCGCGAGCCGGGTCACAGCTTCGTAGCAGCCGCGTCACCACTGCGAAGCCCACCTGGTGGCGAGGGACAGCGAGGCTGGTCCCGTCGCATGGCGGACTACGTCAAACCGCAGAAGGGGGAAAGAATGAAGAAGCTGACAGTGGTGGCGGTGCTCGCAGCCGCCGGAATCGCCGTACTCGTCGCCGTGCAGGTCGCGGGCGCATCGGGAACGCGGAAGGCCGCGGCCGATGCGCCGACGTCGTGTCAATTGGGGAACGGCGTGCAGCACGTGATCAACATCGTCTTCGACAACGTGCACTTCTTCCGGGACAACCCGAACGTGCCGTCCGACCTCGAGCAGATGCCGAACCTGCTCAACTTCCTCGAGTCGAACGGCACGGTGTTCTCGAACTCGCACACGCCGTTGATCGCACATACGGCCGACGACAGCCTGTCGATCTACACGGGCCTCTACGGCGACCGGCACGGACAGCCGCTGACGAACACGTACAACACCTACAACCCGAACGGCACCACCGACACTGCGACGTCCTTCACGTACTGGACGTCGCCGATCATCGACACGACGCCCCGGGTGCCCGCTCCCAACACGGTCGACACAGCGCCGTCGATGACCTATTCCGACACGGTGCCCGCGAGCGGGCCGCCCAACCGCGTGACGCCTGCGCCGTGGGTTCCGTTCACCCGGGCCGGCTGCACGGTGGGCGATTTCTCGACGGCGAACATGGTGCTCGAGAACGCGGCCGTCGACGTCCCAACGGTGTTCGGCTCGGATTCGCCCGAAGCCATGGAGACCGCTGCCAACCCGGACCGGTTCAAGGACATCCAGGTCGCCGAGTACGTCGGCGAGGCGATCCACTGCGCGCAGGGCGCCGCGATCTGCGCGGACTCGCCGCATGCGGTGGCCGACAGCCTGCCGGACGAGCCGCGCGGCTACGACGGCTATCAGGCGCTGTTCGGCGCGAAGTACATCGCGCCGCAGCTTGTCGCCGCCGACGGCCCGCAGATCGCGGACGCGAACGGGAACCTGACCGATCTCAACGGGAACACGATGCAGGAGCCGTTCACGCACACGCCCGGCTTCCCCGGCTTCAACCCGACCGCCTCGCAGAGCCTCGCGGCAATCGCGGACATGCAAGAGGCGGGGATCCCGGTGACGTACGCCTACATCTCGGACCTGCACGACAAGAAGACGGGCGCAAGCGGCTGCACCTCGCCGGGCAACGCCCTCGGCCCCGGTGACGCCTGCTATGTCGCAGCGCTGCACGACTACGACACCGCGTTCGGGCAGTGGTTCCAGCGCCTTGCCGACGACGGCATCACGCCGGCGAACACGGAGTTCGTGATCGGTGCCGAGGAGAACGACCAGTTCGCGGGCGCGAACGTCGGCCGGGCGACCGAGCCCACGCCGGCCGGCTGCGACGGCGTGACGGTCGCCTGCCACTACACGAACACGCAGGACGGCGAGCTCAACGTCAACATCAAGAGCCTGCTGTCGACGACCGCAAGCGCCGGGACGCAATTCGACGTCCAGCCGCAGGGCGCTTCGCTCTACGTGCACGGCCAGCCGGGCCCGAACGACCCAACGGTGCGGCAGCTGGAACGTGACACGGCGGGCATGACCTCGAATCTGACGTACAGCGGCGTAGCGAACGAGAAGATCGCGAAGTACCAGGCAGACCAGGTGGAGCAACGGATCCTGCACATGCAGACGAACGATCCGCTCCGCACGCCCACATACTCGATCTTCCCGATGCCGGACTACTTCTTCGGGGCCAGCGGGACGGCGCCGGGCGTGTCGTTCAACAACGGCTTCGCCTACGACCACGGCTACTACTCGCCCAACATCGACGTCACCTGGGTGGGCATGGTCGGCCCGGGCGTGGCGAACAATCACGTGGACGGGCCAGGGCCAGCGGGCGGCAACGAATCGCAGGATCCGAACTCGACCCAAACCGTTCCGGAAGCCAGCACGCAGGGCACCTGGGTCGAGGAGACCGACATCCGGCCGACGTTGCTCTATCTGGTGGGTCTGCAGGACGACTACCAGTCGGACGGGCACGTGATCATGCAGGCCCTGGCGAGCCCGTCGGCGTCGCTCCAGGCGGTCGCGGACCTGGCAAAGGGCTATGGCCAGATCAACTCGAGTGTCGGACAGTTGGCAACCGACACGTTGATCGCCGACACGAAAGCGCTCGCCTCCGGCTCGAGCTCGGACGACAGCGCCTACACGACGGAGCAGTCGACGCTCACGCAACTGGCGGGCGACCGGGATGCGGCAGCTACCAAGATCAAGAAGATGCTGTCCAACGCCGCCCTCGGCATGACGCCGAGCCGCGGTCAACTCACCAGCGCACTTGCACTGGAGAAGTCGCTTCTGATCAGGGCACACAACCTAGCCAAGTAGTAGACGCTCGACTTCGGAGGGCTCGAGTTCCCGGCATGCGCCGGGCTCGAGCCCTCCGAGCGTCAGTCCCGCGTATTCGCTTCTGTGCAGCCGGGTCACGGGGTGCCCGACGGCGGCGAGCATCCGCTTGACCTGGTGCTTCCGCCCCTCGTGGAGGACGAGCTCGATCCGGCTTCGGCCGAGACGGCGCGCTCGCGCCGCCGCAGTGCGGCCGTCGTCGAGATCAACACCGCCGCGCAGCCGCTGGAGCGCGTCCTCGTCCGGGTCGCCCTCGACCTCGGCGACGTACGTCTTCTCGACGCCGTACCGCGGGTGGGCGAGCCGGTGCGCGAGCTGGCCGTCGTTCGTGAGCAGGAGAGCTCCGGTCGTGTCCACGTCGAGCCGGCCCACCGGGACAACCCGTGGCTCCTCGGGCACTAACTCGACCACTGTCGGCCGTCCCTGCGGGTCGCGAGCCGTTGTGACGACGCCCGCCGGCTTGTGGAGGAGGACGTACCTCAGCCGTTGCCGCATGACCTCCACCCCGTCGACCTCGACCCGATCGTGTGCGCCGACCACGGTGTTGAGCTCCCCCGGCCCGCCGTTGACCGTGATGCGGCCTGCCTTGATCAACTCGTCGGCACTCCTGCGCGAGGCGACTCCGGCGCGGGCGAGGAACGCATTCAGGCGCATCCTGAGAAGATACGGGCGTGCCGCACTACATCTCGCTCATGCGCTGGACGTCGCAAGGGCGCATGGGCCTTCCTGCGTGGCGCGATCGCATCGAGGACGGCGAGCGCGAGATCGAAGAGACCGGCGGGAAGCTCGTCGGCGTCTGGGTGACCTTCGGCCGCTACGACGTCGTCGAGGTCTTCGAGGCGCCTGACGACGAGACTGCACTCGAGATCATCACGCGACTCGCGCACCACGGCGCCGAGCAGACCGAGACGCTCCGCGCGTTCACGCGCGAGGAGGCGGAGGACATCATCAAGAAGCTGTGACCGGGCTAGGCCGAGCGCCGTTCGGCGACCGCGTGCAGGCGGTCGCGGATCTCGGCTGCGTCCGCGCCGACGTCGTCGAGGCGTGGTAGCTCCGAGAGACTCTCGAGCCCGAAGACGCGCTCGAAGAGTTGCGTCGTGCGGTAGCGGATCGCTCCACCGGCCGCCGTGTCGCGACCCGCTTCTGCGATCAGGCCCCGCTCGAGAAGGTTCGCGACCGCGGAGTCGGCGGCGACCCCGCGGATCCGCGCGACGTCCGGCCGCGAGCACGGGCCGAGGTACGCGATGATCGCCAACGTCTCGAGCGCAGCCTGTGAGAGGTTCCGCTGTGCCGGCCGCTCGAAGAGGCGCGCGCACGCGCCCGCCTCCTCGCGGCCGGCACGGAAGGCCCAGCCTCCGGCGACGTGCTCGAGCACGATTCCGCTCCGGTCCTCCGCGAACCGGTCGGCGACGAGCCGCAACGCGTCTTCCACGCGCTCCGGATCGTCGTCCGCCGCCGCGGCGAGGTCCTCGACGGAAAGCGGTGTCGAGGCGACCACGAGCAGCGCTTCGATCGTGCGCGCGAGGCGGTCGAGCGGATCAGCGGGAATCAGGCGGAGCGGGCTGTCCATGCAGCGGTCCTTTCTTCTTGGTCGCGGTTCTCCTCCAGCGGCGCCAAAGGCGTCGCGGTCTTCTGGCCGGGCGTCGCCGGCTTTGCCGGCGGCGCTTCCAGCCCGAGCCGGCTGACACGAATCGGCGCGAACGGCGCCGCCTGGTCGATCGCGAGCTCGCCTGCGCGGCGGAGCTCGAGCAGCGCGAGGAACGCCGACGCCTGCTCGAGGCGCGTCAGCTCGGCGACTTCGGTCTCGAAGTCGAACTTCATGCGCCTCCGGAGGAGTGCGCGAAACCGCTCGAGGAACTCCGAGACGGGCGGGAAGCGCAGCGCCATGTGCGAGAGGGAGACCTCCGGCGGCTCCTTCGCAAGCAGCTGAAGCACGCACGCCAGAGCCTCGGGATCCTGCGGCGCGAGCTGCGTGGAGACCTTCGGCGCCAGCGGCGCCGGCCCGAGCCGGAAGAAGCGGTCGCCCTCAGTGGTGAGTCGCTCGCGCAGCCAGGCCGCAGCCTCCTTCGCGCGCCGGTACTCCGCGAGGCGCCGCGCGAGCTCCTCGGCTGCCTCCTCGGGCTCGAGCTCTGCGAGCTCGGCGTTCTCGTCGGGGAAGAGACCGCGCGCCTTCAGCTCGAGCAGCGAAGCGATGAGGACGAGGAACTCGCCGCACGCCTCGAGATCGAGCTCCTCCCGCTCGGCGAGCCGCTCGAGGAACGCCGTGACGATGCCGGCGAGGTCGACGTCGCGGAGGTCGAGCTCCTCCTTGAGGACGAGCGCGAGCAGCAGGTCGAACGGCCCCTCGAACGCGTCGAGGTCGAGCTCGAGCTCCCTCACGATCATGTGTCGGACCCTAGTTCGGCTACCGGACGCGGCCCTTGGGGACGGCCATCTGCGGCCCCTTCGGAATCGGCCGCGGCTTCTTCACCTCGGGCTTCTCCTCACGTTCGCGGCGGAAGAACTGCCACCAGACGAAGAACCCGACCGAGAGCACCCAGACCACGAGCGAGACCCAGAAGTTCACGCGCTCGCCCGCGAAGTAGTGCGAGGGATCGATCCGCAGGATCTCCTCGAACGTGCGGAAGGTCGTGTACCAGGCGACGTAGAGGGCGAAGAGCGCCGGCCGGCGCAGCTTGAAGCGCCGGTCGATCCAGAGCAGGACGCCGACGCCGATCAGATCCCACGCGAACTCGTAGAGGAAGGTCGGGTGGTAGTAGCCGAACTCGCCGGACGACCGGTACTTGGAGAGGATCCCGCTCTGATGGGCCTGGTCGATGCGGAGCTTCCACGGCAGGCTCGTCGGCTTGCCGTACAGCTCCTGGTTCCAGTAATTGCCCCAGCGGCCGATGCCCTGCGCGAGCAGGAGCCCGGGCGCGACCGCATCCATCATCAGGCGGATGCTGTTGCCCGAGTGCCGCACGACGATCGCGCCGGCCAGGACGCCAGCCGGAATCGCGCCCCAGATCCCGAGCCCGCCGTCCCATACGGCCGCGAAGCCCCACCAGTGCTGGTGAATTGCGGGATCCTGGCTCCAGCTCGTGATGTCGTGATACGCGCGCGCGCCGACGACGCCGAAGATGACGCCCCAGAGCGCGACGCGGAAGACGAGATCCCAGTCGCCTCCCCAGCTGACCCAGCGGCGGCCGGTGAGCCAGATGCAGGCCGCGATGCCGAGGAGGAGCATGACGCCGTACATGTGCAACGTCAGCGGCCCGAGGCTGAACGTGCCGCTCGACGGTGACGGGATGGAGGCGAGGACGCCGGTCATTCCCGCTCACGGCGCCGGGAAAGCCGGCACCTCCGCTCTTTGATGAGCTCCGTCGAGCCTACGCTCATTGACGCACATTGTGCCCGTGCGCCACGACGGACGTGTGGAGGACTAGCTCAGGATGCGGATCGCGAGCGGAGGCGGACAACCGCGCTGCACGAGCGAAATCGCGTCGTGGAGATCGACGTCGAACCGGGCGGCGAGCGCGACGGCATCGTCTCCCGGGAAACCGACGCGCATCAGCTCGCTGGTGCGCCAGCGCTCGACGCGCTCAGCTTCGGTCTCGACGATGTCGGTGTCGTGTGCCGCAGGCATATCCGCAATCTCCGTATCTCATGTTCGGAATCCTGGGCGAATTGGATCTCCCCCTCCGGGGGGATTTGTTCAGTACTACTGGACGGACGCCACGCCGAGCAGATGGCGCACCGAGGCGAAGAAGTCCGGCTGCGGGTCGACGCGGTACTCCGGGCCCAGTTCGAGCAGCTTCGGCCCCAGCGACGTGACGAGGTCGACGTAGACAGGCGCCTCGCCGGGGAAATCCCGAACGACGCCGGCGAGCTCGCGGATCACCCCGGCCGGCGCGCTCCGCGCGTCCACCTTCAGACGCACCTCGCGCCGCTCCGGCACGGCCTCGAAGCGCGACACCTCGAGTGCGACGAGCTTGGTCTCCCCTTGCTGCTTGTGGTCGACGCGCCCCTTCACGACGAGGACGGCGTCCTCAACGAGCAGCTCGCGCGCGGCTGCGTACGTCGAGTTGAAGACGACGACCTCGACCGAGCCGGTCAGGTCCTCGAGCTGGACGAACGCCATCGGCTCGCCCTTCTTCGTCAGGGTCGAACGCAGCGACGCGACCATCCCGCCCGCGAGAACCGTCTCGCCTTCGCGGCGCCGCTCGAGCTCGACGAGCGTGCAGTCGGTGCGCTTCCGCAGCTGGTCGCGGATCGCCCCGAGCGGGTGCTCGGAGACGTAGAGCCCGAGGCTCTCCTTCTCCAGCCGCAGCAGGTCGGCCTTCTCGAACTCGTCCGTCGGCACGGTCGCGTGGTGGCGCGACGTCGTCGTTGGCGAGTCGCCGAGGTCGAAGATCGACGCCTGGCCGAGCAGCCTGTCCTGTTGCTGCTTCTGGCCGTAGGAGAGTGCGTCCTCGAGGACGTGGAGCATCCCCTTCCGCGACGCGGCGGTGGAGTCGAGCGCGCCGCAGCTGACGAGCGACTCGAGCGAGCGCTTGTTCGCGACCGAGGGGTCGACGCGCTCGGTGAAGTCCCAGATCGACGCGAACGCTCCACCCTCCTCCCGCGCCGTCACGATCGCGCGGCACGTCGCCTCGCCGACGTTCTTCACCGCGTTGAGACCGAAGCGGATCTTGCCCTCGACGACTGCGAAGTCGACCTGCGACTCGTTCACGTCGGGCGGCAGCACCTCGATCCCGAGCTCGTCGCACGCGGCGACGTAGAAGGGCACCTTGTCCTTCGTGTTCATCACGGAGGAGATGAGCGCCGCCATGTACTCGCGCGGGTGGTTCGCGCGCAGCCAGGCAGTGCGGTAGGCGATGAGCGCGTAGCAGGCGGCGTGGGATTTGTTGAACGAGTAGTCCTGCGCCTGCTCCATGTCGGCCCACAGCTGCTGCGCGACCCCGGCCGCCGTGCCCGACGCGGCGCACCCCTCGAGGAACTTCGACTTGAGCGACGCCATGAGCGCGTGGATCTTCTTGCCGATCGCCTTGCGGAGATCGTCGGCCTCGGCGGGCGAGAAGCCGGCGATCTGCTTGGCGATCTCCATGTACTGCTCCTGGTAGATGCAGATGCCGTACGTGGAGGCAGTAATCGCCTTCAGCCGCGAGTCCGGATAGGTCACGCCTTCTTGCTTGTTTTTGCGGCGCGCGTAGTCCGGGATATACCGCATCGGCCCCGGCCGGTAGAGCGCAACCAGGGCGATCAGATCCTCGAAGTTCGTCGGCTTGACCTGCCGCAACGCTTCGCGCATGCCTGAGCCCTCGAACTGGAAGACGCCGATCGCCTCGCCGCGCGCGAGCATCTCATAGGTCTTCCGGTCGTCGAGCGGGATCGAGCCGATGTCGGCAACGCCGGCGAGCTGACACGCCTTGTCGATCACGTCGAGGTTGCGCAGGCCGAGGAAGTCGATCTTGAGCAGTCCGATCGACTCGATCACCGTGCCGGAGAACTGCGTCACCACCTCCTGGTCGGTGCCCTTCTGCTGCAACGGAACGAGGTTCATGAGCGGCTCCGCGCCGATCACGACGGCGGCCGCATGGATGCCGTCCTGGCGTGTGAGGCCCTCGAGCGGCTGCGCGAGGTCGACGATCTCCTTCGCGGCCGGGTCCGAGTCGTACGCCTGTTTCAGCTCGCCGCCCGGCTTGAGGCATTCCGCGAGCGTCTGGCCCGGCCCTTCCGGGATGAGCTTCGCGATCCGGTCGACGACGCCGTAGGGATGCTCGAGCACGCGACCTGCGTCGCGAACGGCGGCGCGGGCGGCCATCGTCCCGAAGGTGATGATCTGCGCGACGCGGTCGCGGCCGTACCGCTCGCGCGCGTAGTTGATGACGCGCTCCCGGCCGTCCACGGCGAAATCGAGGTCCATGTCCGGCATCGACTTGCGACCCGGGTTGAGCATGCGCTCGAACAAGAGGCCGTACACGATCGGGTCGACGTCGGTGATCTCGAGGCAGTACGCGACGAGGCTGCCGGCCGACGAGCCGCGCCCGGGGCCGACGCTGACGCCGTTCCGCCGCGCGAACGCGATGAGATCCGCGACGATCAGGAAGTAGTCGGAGAAGCCCATCTCCTTGATCGTCTTCAGCTCGAACTGGAGACGCTCGCGTAGCTCGTGCGTCACCGCGCCGCCGTAGCGCTTGGCGGCCCCGGCCTCGACGAGCTCGACGAGGTACTCGAACGCGTCGCGGCCCTCAGGCGTGTCGAACTTCGGGAGCAGGATCCGGTCGAGCTCGATCTCGACGTTGCAGCGCTCCGCGACCTCGAGCGTGCGGCGCAGCGCGTCGTCGCGGCCGGGGAAGTCGGCCGCCATCTCCTCGGGCGTCTTGAAGTAGAAGTGGTCGGTCTCGAACTTCCACCGGTTCGGGTTCTTGAGCGAGTCGCCCGACTGGATGCAGAGCAGTGCCTCGTGCGCGCGGGCGTCCTCGTGGCGGAGGTAGTGGACATCGCCGGTCGCGACTGTCGGCAGGCCGCGCTTGGAGGCAAGCTCGACGAGCTGCGGGTTGATCCGCTGCTGAACGTCGAGGTGGGCGTTCTGGAGCTCCACGTAGACGCGGTCGCGCCCGAAGACCTGCTCGAGCCGGTCGAGCTCGGCCTCGGCGTCCGCTGGCCGGTTCTCCTCGAGCGCCTTGCAGACGCGGCCGGAGAGGCAACCCGAGAGCGCGATCAGCCCGGCGCCGTGCTGCTCGAGGAGTTGCCAGTCGATGCGCGGCTTGTAGTAGTAGCCCTCGAGGTACCCGAGAGAGGAGAGCCGGATCAGGTTCGCGTAGCCCTCGCTCGTCTCCGCGAGGAGCGTGAGGTGCGCCTGCCCCTTCTGCTGCACGTGGCGGTCGTCGGTGACGTAGACCTCGCACCCGAGGACGGGCTTGACCCCTTCGCTCCGGGCCGCCTTGTAGAGGTCGACCGCACCGGCGAGGGAGCCGTGATCGGTGAGCGAGACGGCGGGCATCTCGAGCTCGGCGGCGCGCTTCGCGAGATCCGGTATTCGGCAGGCGCCGTCGAGGATCGAGTACTCGGAGTGGACGTGAAGGTGGACGAAGGGAGCTTCGGGCACGGGGAGTCGAGAATAACGCCGGCCCGAGACGACGCCCTTCAGGACGCCGGAGTCTCAGGCAGGAGGACGCTGGCCCCAGGCCAGTGGCGGGAGATCTTTCGGCTGCACGAAGTCGGGACGCCGCTGGGACGGTTATACGTATCGGCTTAGTGAGAGCGCTTCTGGGAGCAGCAGCCATCGTGGTTTTCGCGGTGACCGTCGCCGCCGCCACCGCCTCAACTCCGAGACCATCACAGCGCTCGATTCGCATCGTGATCGACGGCCGCTCGATCGCGCGTCGGTTTCCCCGAGGCCCGTCAATCTCATTCCGCTACCCAGCGAACTGGCACGTGACGACACGCCGTCTCGACAACGTGACCGACCCGCACACCCTGTTCGCCGCAAGCACGTACCAGGTGCCGAGTCGAACGCTCGACAACTGCGACGGCACACGTGCGAGCGGCCGCCCGAGGGATGGTGCTTTCGCCTTGATGAAGGAAGTCCTCGACGGCGCATCGCTGCGCAGGAGCCTGCCCCGCCTACCCAGCCGTCCCCGCCAGTTCCGCCTGCCCACACGCGGAAGGGCGGGATGTCTGCCCCCCGCGAGCGTCCAGTATCAGTTCCGAGTCGGCAAGCGTGCCTTCTACATCTGGATAAGCATCGGGCCTCGCGCATCGGCGGCCACGCGTCAAGCACTAGCTCGGTTGCTCGACCGGATGTGGATCGCCCGCTACGCAACATCGTAGCCGCTCGCGCTGGCATACATCCGGCGTCCTCGACGAGTAGAGCCTCAGGGGTCATTCCGGAACACGGGCCCAGCCGAGCGTTCGGAAAGTGTCGGGCGGGCGCAGAACGGCAGATGGGTGCGGCTGATCGTCGAGCGAGAAGGCGGGTTGGGCGCGTTCGCGAGCGTCCCTGAACGGCACATGCGTGGCACGGTCGACCCGCGTCGAGGAGGATGGGTTCGCCGGGCGGACCCTTCGTCGGGTGCGCTGGTGGCGATTGCCATGACCGGAATCGAAGCTTCGACCTCTCCCCCTGCCTTGCCGCGCTGGTTTGGACCTAGAGCCAGCCCGGATGACCCGGCCGTCTTGGCCCTGATCGCCCGCGTCGCGCGAGGGGCCGGATGGGCAGACGTTGGCGGTGGGTTCAACCTCAACGTGCGGATAGACGCCGAGCAGCCGGTTCTCCTCCGGGTTCATAGGCCCTGGGTCCGCCGCGGCCGGGTAGCGGGACTGCGGCGCCTGCGGGAGCGGGTTCAGCGGACGCAAGTCCGCGTCGCTCGGCCGATTCCGATTTCCGGCTGCGACCTCCTGAGGGTCGCCGATCGTTGGGCTGAGCTTGAGGAGTTCATCGATCACGTCCAGCCACAGGCGGACGAGGCCTCCTACGTCCGCCTATTCGAGGAGCTCGGACGCCTTCACACTGCGCTCAAAGCAGTCTGGGAGCCCAGTCCGCCCGAACCCCTCGACGACCACAGAACCTTCGGCCAACTGCGTTACTCGGTCGGCTTCACACGCCGCAGGCTCGGAACCCGCAGCGAGCCGGTCGTGCATCGGATGCGCCAACTGACTGGCGAGCTCTCCAAGCTCCGGAAGGAGGTCGAACTGCCATGCGCTCCGATTCATGGGGACTACAAGTTGGGCAACGCGGGAGAACTGTCAGACGGCTCATGGGCCACCTTCGACCTGGATTTCGCGAGGGTCAGGGAGCGGGTGTACGACATCGCGGGCAGCCTGAACCACGTCGCACAGAGCGGCCCCGATGGCGTGGGCCAGCCGGTTGAATTGCTCGAGCCGCGACGACTGCTCGACGCCTACGAAAGCACGGCTCCGGAACCGCTGACTCGCGACGAGCACCGATGGCTCCCCGGGGCTCTAGCCCTTATACCCCTGCACTGGGCTGCCACCGCAGGGCTCGTGGGCGACGGCATCCACGAGGCCGAGAGCGCGATGACCGCCGCCGAGGCCTGGTGGTCGCGCCGGGCTGAACTCTCGCCGTAGTCCGGCGACCGCGCCAGGCGGACTGGAGTTCTGGCTAGAGAACCGCACGGTATCGCTCCGAGGGGTCATTCCGGACACTGGCCCAGGCGCGCGTTCCGCCTCCAGAACGTCTGAGCGGATGGCTTTGAGCTTGCTGAGCCGCGCGAAACCGATTCTCGGCCGTCTGCGTATTTCTTTGTTCACCGCAAATCCGGGGCGTGCCTTTGAGGGCCGACGAAAGGAGATGCGGAGATGGCGACCTATAACACTGAACAACGGCATACCGGGATCAGATCCTGGAGCCGTGGACGCTGGGCGCTGATCGCGATCATCGTCATAGCGATCATCGCCGTCGCGATCGTCCTCATGACCTACACGGGCGGCGGTTCCGGCGGCGGAGGCGGGGGCGGCTACTAACTGACCCGTCAAGAGCGTCGCCCGTGGCAGGCCGGCCCGGGCGGCGCTTGTTCTCATGTGACCTTGCGGAAGACGCCACCCGTCCGCGGGTCGAGGTACAGCCGTCCGTCCATGCCGTACACGGCCACGAGTGACGCCACGCCCATCCCGGCCAGGAGTCCTGCGAGCAGCGCGGTAAGCGCCGGCTGAAACAGGAGCGCGATCGCCGCGAGCGCCGAGACACCGACCGTGCTCGGGAGAGCGGCGTGGACGACGTGCAGCCAGGCGGGTGCGACGTTCGAACCCACGGGGAGCGCTACCACCTTGTCCGGGGCCTTCCGGAAGCGGGCGAAGGGGTCGTTCGTGACGAGGAAGGCGCTCGCGAACGCGCCAGCGGCCAGAGCGATCAGCGTCGCGGCCGAGGGGGCGCCGTCCGCGCGTGCCGCGACGAGCCACACGCCGCTCAGCGCCAGTCTCAGCGGCGCGATGAGCACCAGCCGCAGCCGGACCGACTCGACCAACATTGTCCAAGCGTAGAACGTCACTACTGAGAGACTCCAGACGTGATCCGGCGCCGCCTCATCCCGCTTGCTCTCGTGGTCACCGTCCTCCTCGCGGTCGTCGCGATCGTGGCCCGGGGCAGGCCGCTCGGCTCGGGCAAGGGGTCGGGCCGCGGGTTACCCGTCTCGTTCTGGGACTTCGCCTTCACGACGCTCGCGATCGTCGAGGTCGTCCTGTTCATCGTCGGCGTCGCCGCGCTCATCGTCTTCCGCCGGGAGCGCACCGAGACCAAGCGCTCCCAGCGCAGCACGATTCGCACGCTCGCAATCCTGATCGGCGGTGCTGCGCTGTTGACGCTGATCGTGCGCCACCTCAACCTCCACCACCTGCTCCATTCGGAGTCGGCCACGCACAACACGACCACGACCCCGGGTGTGCCCGGGAGCAACGGGAAACCCGGCTCGAAGTCCGAGCACGTGCATTTCCGCTGGGAGGAGTTCGTGGTCGTCCTAGGTCTGCTGCTCGGGGTCGGTGTGCTCGCCGTCGCGACTCGTTCCCGCCTGGGCCCGGAAGGCGGGCAGCGTCGGGCTGCGCCCGAGGTGCTCGCGGCGGCGCTCGACCAGTCGCTCGACGATCTGCGCTCCGACCCGGACCTGCGCCGCGCGATCATCGCCGCCTATGCCCGGATGGAGACCGCTCTCGGCGCGGCCGGCCTCCCACGTGAACCGGCCGAGGCGCCGTTCGAGTACGTCGAGCGGGCGCTGCTCACGCTCGACACGAGCGCCGCTGCCGTCCGCAAGCTCACCGACCTCTTCGTATGGGCTAGGTTCAGCCAGCATGAGCCGGAGCCGTCGATGAGGGACGAGGCCGTCGACGCGCTCGTTGCCGTGCGGGACGAGCTACGCGCCTCCGAGCTGGTTCCGGCGTGAGGCTCGCCCGCCGACTCGTGGCGCCGGCGATCGTCGCGACCGTGGCGCTCATCGTCTTGCTCGCCGTGCGGCCGCTGTCGACGTCTCGTGCGCTCGGGATCTGGGTCGTTGTCGTGGCGGCGCTCGCACTCCTTCTCCTCGTCCGGCACTCCCGCGGCGGGGAGCAGCACGTCCGTCGTTTCGAAGCGGCGTTGCGCGGCCGGACGCCGACGCCCTCGGAACCGGTGGAGCTCCTGCGGATGGAGCGCGAGCTCGAGCTCGGCATCGCTAATGCAGGCAGCGCCTACCACCGGCTTCTCCCGCTCCTACGGGCGGCGGCCGAAGCGCGGCTTGCCTCGCGCCACGGCGTCGAGCTCGACCGCAGGCCCGACGCGGCGCAAGCGCTGCTCGGCGAGGAGGCGTGGGAGTGGCTGCGTCCCGACCGGCCCGAGCCGGTCGACCGCTTCGGTCGCGGCGTGCCACGTGAGCACGTGGCCGCGCTGATCGAGCGCGTGGAGTCCCTGTGACCGCCCTCGCCGAGCTCCGGGCGCGAGCCGAGCAGATCCTCACCGAGGTCGAGAAGGCGATCGTCGGCAAGCGCAAGCCACTCGAGCTGATCCTGCTCGCCCTGCTGAGCGACGGCCATGTACTGCTCGAGGACTACCCCGGGCTCGCGAAGACGCTGATCGCGCGCTCGTTCGCTCAGGCGACGTCCCTCCGCTTCGCGCGCATCCAGTTCACGCCCGACCTCATGCCCGGAGACGTCACCGGATCGCAGATCTTCGACCAGCGGACGACCGACTTCGTCTTCCGCCCAGGGCCGGTCTTCGCCAACCTTCTCCTCGCCGACGAGATCAATCGCGCTCCGCCGAAGACGCAGGCCGCGCTGCTCGAGGCGATGCAGGAGCGCCAGGTGACGATCGAGAACTCGACGCACCGGCTCGAGCCGCCGTTCCTCGTGCTCGCGACGCAGAACCCGATCGAATACGAGGGGACGTACCCCCTGCCCGAGGCGCAGCTCGACCGGTTCCTCGTCCGCGTCTCGATCGGCTACCCGGATCGCGAGGACGAGATCGAGATGCTCGAGCGCCGGCTCGCGCGCGGTGTCGACGAGGTGGAGCTCGAGCCGGTGGTCGACGCGGCGACGCTCGTACAGCTGCAGCGGGCGCTCGAGCAGGTGCACGTCTCGGACGCGATCGAGGGCTACGTCGTCGATCTCGTGACGGCGACGCGTGAATCGCGGCGGCTGGCGGTCGGTGCGAGCCCGCGCGGCAGCATCGCGCTGATCAAGCTCTCCCGCGCGAAGGCGGCGCTCGCGGGCCGCGACTTCGTCACTCCCGAGG
>Ga0070695_100000074_pt1 | contig 40508 bp, 40 predicted proteins | sample KBSK1252metaG_FD_65471 | JGI IMG/M metagenome (GOLD analysis project Ga0070695, IMG submission 65471) | Corn, switchgrass and miscanthus rhizosphere microbial communities from Kellogg Biological Station, Michigan, USA - KBS K1-25-2 metaG | ecosystem: Host-associated > Plants > Roots >...
ACAGGTCGTACTTCTGCAGCGAAAGCCGGACGAGGTCGTAGATCGGGTAGCCGAGGATCGCGCCAAGGACGGCGACAACCGGCAGGACGAGGAGATATGGAACAGACGCGCCAGCGAAGGCGCGTCCGGTCAAGCGCCGACGCCGCGTCCCCGGAGAAGGGGTCGCGGCGTCGGCTGTGAGCTGGCTCCCGCTCAGGAGCTTTCTACTTCTCGTTGAGTGTTTGCGCGATGTTGTCGCTCGCGACGGTCGCGGCCTGCGTGACCGTCAGTCGCCCGGTGAGGATCGACGCGAGCATCGTCTTGACGATGTTGCCGTTCTCGACATCCACCCAGTGCTTCGCTTGCGGCACGAACCAGCTGCGGGCGGCGGCTCGCTCGTTGATGCTCTTGCCGAGCAGGTTGGTCGCGTTCGGGATGTTGCCCTTCTTCTCGAGTGCCTGCTCGCTCGCATTGCTCGTGAAGTCGGCCAGCCATTCGATTGCCTGCGACTTCGAGCTGCTCTGCGCAGGAATCGCGAGGGTCGAGCCGCCGAGGAACCCCGGGATCGCCTGCCCCTTGACGTGGCTCGGCATGACGAACTGCTTCGTCCCCTTCGCGTACTTCTTGCCGGTACAGCACGTGTACCACGCGGGGCCGTAGTTTGCCGCGGTCCGCCCCTGCGAGTAAACGGTGTACGGGAAGGGGTTGCTGCCGTCGAGTGTCGCCGTCGACCTCGACTGCGTCGCCTTGAAGAACTGCTTGAACCGAGTCAGGCCGGCGATCGACGCCTTCGAGTTCAGGGTGCCGTGCCATTTTCCGTGCGAGAACGTCGCGATCGAACCGCCGTAGTCGAAGACAAAGCTGAGCGCCGAGTACCAGTCCTCACCGCCGACATAGAGCGGGGCGAACCCCTTGACGCGCTTCTCCATCTTCCCGACCTTCACGAGCTGGCTCTGGAACTGCGACAGGCTCGTCGGCGGCTTCTTGAAGCCCGCCTTCTTGAATAGGTCGCTCCGGTACGTGATCACACGCGAGCCGGCGTAGTACGGGACGCCGTAGAGCTTGCCGAGGTACGTCCCCCAGGCCCGCATGCCGGTGAGCCACTTCGAAGAGTTGTCGAACTTCGAGGCGGTTAGGTTCGTGAACGCGCCGGCCGCCATGTACTTCGTCATCTCGGTGTTACCCATCTCGATCACGTCGGGCGTGTCGTTGCCGGCGATCGTCGCGTCGAACTTCTGCAGGTGGTCGGTCCACTGCTGGTACTGGACGTTCACCGACCAGCCCGGGTTCGCGGCCTCGAACTTGTTGTTCGCGGCCGCAACGAGATCCGGCCAGCCGTTCTGCGCGTCGACCTGAAGCCAGACCGTGAGCGTGTGCGCATTCGCCTTCTGGCCACTCGCTGTCGCCCTCGCTGCGACGACCCCGAGCACGGCCGCGGCGGCGATCACCGCGATAACCCGGTATCTCATGCCATATCTCCCTCGAGCCGTCGACGCGCGGGCGGGGCGTCCGGAAGAGCTGTGGCCGAGGGACGCGAGACGGCCTGCGGTGCGTCGAATGGTCTATACCAATCGGCCACGGCGGCAATCTCCCACACCAGACCACTCTTGTCAAGGTCTGGTGTCCGGCGGCTTACGACGGCGTCAGCTCGGAGACGATCTGGTAGCGGTCGCCGCGATAGATCGAGTGGACGAACTCGAGCGTGCGCCCGCCGGCGTCGCGACTTGTGCGCTCGAACAAGAACGCCGGCGAGTGGAGCGGCACGCCCAGCGAAGAAGACTCGTCCTCGTTCGTCACGGTGGGCTCGATCGTCTGGGTCGCCGACGCGATCTCGATCCCGTACCGCGCACGGAGGAGCTCGTAGAAGGACCCCTCGAGATCGCGAGGCTGGACGTCGGGCACGACAGCAGCCGGGATGTGGAGCGTCTCGATCGCCATGGACACGCCGTCGGCGAGCCGCAGGCGCTTGACCACGACGATCTCGTCTCCTGGAGAGACATTGAGGAAACGGCCCAGACGGGCTCCCGCGAGCTCCCGGGTGAGCGAGAGCGTCGTGCTGCTCGGAGCCATCCCGCGCCGGCGCATGTCCTCGCTGAACGAGGTCATCGTGAGCTGTTGCGAGATCTTCGGCTGCTGCACGTAGGTTCCGCTGCCGCGCCGGCGGACGAGATAGCCCTCGCGCGCGAGCTCGTCGAGCGCGGCCCGGACAGTCAGGCGTGACACGCCGAGGTCCGCGCTGAGCTGCCGCTCGGAGGGGATCGCGTTGCCGACGCCGAGCCGCTGGACGAGCTCGAGCACCTGCTGCCGCGCCGCGCTCTGCTTCGTCATCTTGCCCTGGGTGTCGATCACTTCCACCGTGCCGCGACTATAGAGGGCGTGCGGGAAGTGGTCAATGCCATTGCTTTCGGTTCACGGATGCGGTATAGACTCCACGATCGCTCGAGTGGCCGAGATCAACCTCGACAACGTCAGCAAGGTCTTCTCCGGCGGGGTAACCGCCGTCGACGACGTCTCGCTCAGGATCGGCAGCGGCGAGTTCCTCGTCCTCGTCGGCCCATCGGGGTGCGGGAAGTCGACGCTGTTGCGCATGATCGCCGGCTTGGAGCGGCTGAGCGACGGGACGATCTCCATCGGCGATCGCAACGTGACCGATCTGCCGCCGCGTTCCCGTGACGTGGCGATGGTCTTCCAGAGCTACGCTCTCTATCCGCACATGACCGTTCGGGAGAACCTCGGCTACGGGCTCAAGGTCCGCAAGACACCGAAGCACGAGATTCGCGAGCGCGTCGCCCGCGCCGCCCAGCTCCTCGGCCTCGACCAGCTGCTCGACCGCAGGCCTGCCGCGCTCTCGGGCGGGCAACGCCAGCGCGTCGCGATGGGGCGAGCGATCGTGCGCGAGCCGCAGGCGTTCCTCATGGACGAGCCGCTCTCGAACCTCGACGCGAAGTTGCGCGTGAGCATGCGCGCTCAGCTCGGGGCGCTGCACGCGCGCCTGGCGACGACGACCATCTACGTCACGCACGACCAGATCGAGGCGATGACGCTCGGACAGCGCGTGGCGGTGATGCGCGAGGGGAGGATCCAGCAGGTCGACACGCCCCAGGAGCTCTATACGCGGCCGGCCAATCTCTTCGTCGCGGCCTTCATCGGCTCGCCCGCGATGAACCTCGTCGAGGCCGAGATCGCGGACGGGGCGCTTCACTTCGGCGGCTACGCGATCCCCCTTCCTGAGGCCGGCACGCCGCCGGCTGCCCGTGTGATCGCGGGCATTCGCCCGGAGGCATTCGAGGACGCCGCCTTCGCCGACCCGTCGCTGCCGCAGATCGACGTGCAGGTCGAGGTCGTCGAGGAGCTCGGCGCCGACACTCATGTGATCTTCGCGGTCGCGGCCCCGCGGGTCGACGTGAGCGAAGTGCGCGAAGCGGCAGGCGACGAGGACGCTGCGCTCGTCGCGGTCGATGGCTCGCTGTTCACCGCCCGCGTCGATCCCGGGACGGCTGCTCGGCCCGGTGCTCGGCTTCGCCTCGCCGTGGCTCCGGCGCGGTTCCACTACTTCGATCCCGAGACCGGGCTCCGGCTGGAGCAGAGCCGCCAACCCGTCGCGGTCGGCAGCTAGGCGCGCACCCGGCGCGCGAAGACGCGCTCCAGCGCGGCATCGACCCCGGCGGCCATGGCGCCTTCGATCACCGCAGCCTCGCCGAGCGCCGAGACCTCGACGCGCGGCGCCGGGAACGGGAGCCACTCCTCGAGGTGGTGACGGACCGCGTCGAGCAGGTCGGGATTGGCGCCGACGCCGCCGCCGAGCACGACGAGCGGAAGGTCGAGCGTCGCCGCGAGGGGGAGCACGTGGAGCGCGATGCGGCGAGCCGTTTCCTCGACGACTGCGGCCGCCACCGAGTCGCGCTCGCGCGCAGCGGCGAAGATCTCCGGCACGTCGAAGGGCGGCTCGAGGGCCGTTTCCTTCCCTGCGGCCGCATCGGTGGCGAGCTTGGAGATCGCTGCGGCGCACGGATCGACGTCGTCAGAGCGGCCGCTGCGAACCAGGTCCAGCTCGCCCGCTGCGCCGTTCGAGCCGCGGTACAGCTTCCAGTCGAGCACGACGGCCGCGCCCAGTCCGGCTCCGACGAGCAGGAACGCAAAGTCGGAAACTCCCTGGGCCACTCCGTTTCGCTGTTCGGCTATGGCGGCGAGGTTGACGTCGTTCTCCAGCCTCACCGGCACGCGAAGCGCCCGCTCGAGCTGCTCGCGCAGGTCGCCGGAGCCGAGTCCCGGGAGGTCGGCCGAGGACACCTTTCCGTCGACCGGCGAGACGACGGCGGGCAGGGCGACGACGGCGTTCTCGAGCAGGTCGGCCGCGAGCTTGCTCGTCCGCAGCAACGAACGGCAGCTGCTCGCTAGCACGTCGATCCGCTCCGTGACCGAGCCTCGGCTGCGGATCTCCTCCCTGGCCCGCACCTCGCCGTTCAGGTCGCAGATGGCAGTGCGGACGGCGCGCGCCCCCAAGTCGACACCGAGGACGACGGCGGCTTCGGGGTCGGCCTCGAAGTAGGTGGCGCCATAGTGCGGCCGCTCGGGGTCGTGCTCGGTCTCCCGGACGAGCCCGTCCTCGAGCAACGAGCGAAGGACGAGTGACACGGTCGGCCGAGAGATGCCGGTCTGGCGTGCGACCTCGGCACGTGAGATGGGGCCGGACACACGGACGGCGTCGAGCACCGTGCGTTCGTTCAACGCCCGCAGCAGCGCCGGAACGGCCTTGGTGTCCGTCACCTCGTAAGTAAGATTAACGAGAATGAAGGTCGCCGTCGTCGGCGGGGGATCCACCTACACGCCGGAGCTCGTCTCCGGGCTGACCCGCCTCGACGTCGACGAGTTTGTGCTCGAGGACATCGACCCCGCCCGGCGCGAGGTGGTCGGCGGCATGGCGCGACGGATGCTCGCGCGGCAGGGCTTCGAGGGCCGGCTCGACGTGACCGGCAACCTCGACACCGCCGTCGCGGGCGCCGACTTCGTCCTGATCCAGATCCGGGTCGGCGGCCAGGACGCGAGGCTTCGCGACGAGACGGCGCCGCTCGCCTGCGGGTGCATCGGCCAGGAGACGACCGGTGCGGGCGGCTTCGCGAAGGCGATGCGCACCGTCCCGGTCGTGCTCGAGATCGCCGAGCGCGTACGCGCGACCGCCGCGCCGGACGCCTGGATCGTCGACTTCACGAATCCGGTCGGCATCGTCACCCGCGCGCTGCTCGACGGCGGCCACCGCGCGGTCGGCCTCTGCAATGTCGCGATCGGCTTCCAACGCCAGGTCGCCGGCTGGCTCGGCGTCGAGCCGGGCCGCGTCGTCGTCGACCAGGTCGGCCTCAACCACCTGACCTGGGTGCGGCGGGTGCTGCTCGACGAAGAGGACGTGCTTCCGACCCTGCTCGCCGACCATGGCGACGAGCTCGCGGAAGAGATCGAGCTCCCGCGTCGTCTGCTCGACGAGCTCGGGGCGGTGCCCTCCTACTACCTCCGCTACTTCTACTCACACGACGCCGTGCTGCGCGAGCAGCTGGACGGCGAGCCGCGCGCCGCGGTGGTGCAGGACATCGAGCGCAACCTCCTCGACCTCTACCGCAACCCCGCGGTCGACGAGCGGCCCGACCTCCTCATGCAGCGGGGCGGCGCCTACTACAGCGAGGCAGCGCTCGGCCTGATCTCGTCGCTCGTCACTGGAGACGGCGCCGTGCACGAGGTGGACGTGCGAAACGAGGGAACGCTGGCCGGGCTGGCCGACGACGACGTCGTCGAGGTTCCCGCGCGGGTCGACCGGGACGGCCCCCAACCCCTGCCGCAGCCGCCGCTCGCACCGGAGCTGCTGGGACTCGTGCAGCACGTCGCCGCCTACGAGCGCCTGACGGTTCGCGCCGCGCTCAGCCGCGACCCGGTCGACGCGAGGAAAGCTCTGCTCGCCCATCCGCTGATCGGCCAGGTCGAGCTCGTTGACGGCCTCCTCGACCGGCTCGTCGCCGAGGCGGTCCGCTGAAGACCGTCTTCGCCGTCGACGGCGGAGGCTCGAAGACCGACGCGGCTCTCGTGCGGGAGGACGGCTCGGTGCTCGGCTTCGCGCGCGGCCCGCTCAGCCACCCGCATCACATCGGTGCGGAGGCGAGCGCCGACGTGCTCGACGCGCTCGCGGCAGAGGTCCGGGCGCCTGCGGATCTCGCGGTGCTCCTCATCGCCGGCCTCGACTTTCCGGACGAGGAGGAGACCTACCTCGCCGAGGCAGAGCGCCGCGGCTGGGCCGCTGAGGTCGTCGTCGGCAACGACACCTTCGCGGTTCTGCGGGCCGGGAGCGAGAGTGGTTGGGGAGTTGCCGTCACGTGCGGAGCGGGGATGAACTGCGTCGGCGTCGGCCCGGACGGGCGGCAGGCGCGATTTGCCTCACTCGGCCCGATCAGCGGAGACGCGATGGACGGTGCGCCGGCAGTCGGCCTGGCCGCCGTCGCAGCAGCGGCGCGTAGCGAGGACGGACGGAGCTCGAAGACCGAGCTCGAGCGACTCGTTCCGGAGCACTTCGGGCTCGCCACTCCGGTCGAGCTGGCGCGTTCGGTTCACGCGGGAACGATTCCGTGGCGCCGGCTCGGAGAGCTCGCTCCGCTCGTCTTCCAGGCGGCCGAATCGGACTCGGTTGCGGCTGAGATCGTCGATCGGCAGGCGACGGAGGTGGTCGCCTTCGTCCGCGCAGCACTACATCGTCTCGACCTGGCCGGCGACGAGGTGGAGGTCATCCTCGGCGGCGGTGTGCTTCAGGCCGGACACGCACGTCTGCTGGATGGAATCGAGGCGGGCTTGCGCGAGGTCGGTTCGCAGCTCCTTGTGCGGGTGGCGCGGTCGCGGCCGATCGTCGGGTCGGCGCTGCTCGGGCTCGACCGGCTCGGGGCACCGCCCGCGGCGCATGTGCGGGCACGCGAGGAGCTCGACCGCGCCACGGCCTCGCTAGGTAGCAACGTGACAGGCGACCCGACGACCGTCGCCGAGCTCCCGTAGCAGCGGCGTCACGGTCTCGCACTCGGCGATGGCGAGGGGACAGCGGGCCCGGAAGCGGCACCCCGGCTTGGGGTCGATCACTTTCGGCGGCTCGCCGACGTCGCGCGCATCGGCGAGGCCGAGCTCGGCCCGAGGGTCGGGCACCGCGGAGACGAGCAGCTGGGTGTACGGGTGCTTCGGCCGGTGCAGCACCTCCTCAGTCGGTCCTTCCTCGACGAGATGGCCGGCGTACATGACGAGCACGCGGTCGGCGAGGTAACGCGCGCTCGCGACGTCGTGCGTGATGTAGAGGAACGACACGCCCTCGCGCTCGCGCAGCTCGCCCATCAAGTTGAGGACGCCGACCCGGATCGAGACGTCGAGCATCGAGACGGGTTCGTCGGCGACGATGAGCTTCGGCCGCAGCGCGAGCGCCTGCGCGAAGCCGACCCGCTGGCGTTGGCCTCCGCTCAGCTCGTACGGGAAGCGGCGCCGCGTCTCGCTGACCGGCACGAGCCCGACTGCGTCGAGCACGCGGGTCAGCTCGGTGCGTCGCTCGGTGCGGGAGAGATCGCCGCGATGGAGCTTCATCCCCCGGAGGATCCCGTGCGAGATCCGGTACGCAGGGTTGATGGAGCTGTACGGATCCTGGAAGACCATGGGTACGTCGCCGCTGTACGCGAGCTTGTTCCGCCGCCCGCGCAGGCGGCTGAGCGGCTTGTCCTCGAACCAGATCTCGCCACGGGTGGGCTGGTAGACCAGCGCAAGTAGCCGCGCGATCGTGCTCTTGCCGCTGCCGCTCTCGCCGACGAGCGCCACGATCTCGCCGCGACCGATCGTCAGGTCGACGTCGTCGACGGCATGCAGCGTCTGCCGCGACAGGAGTTTCCCGACATGAAAGTGGCGCGTCAGGCCCTCGGTGCGGAGGAGCGTCTCGGTCAACCTTGGCTCTCCTGCAGGACGCAGCGCACGAGGCTTCCGTTCACCGAATAGAGCGGCACCTCGGCCTCCGTACACCGCGGCTGGACGTGCGGACACCGTGGCGCGAAGCGGCAGCCTGCGGGTGGGCGGGCAAGGTCAGGCGGCGCGCCGGGAATGCCGAGCAACCGCACCTTCGGGCCGCGCAGCGAAGGAAACGCCTCGAGCAGGCCCTGCGAGTAGGGATGCCGCGGCCGGTCGAACAGCTCCCGCGTCTTCGACAGCTCGGCGACCTGGCCCGCGTACATCACGAGCAGCCGGTCGGAGAAGTGGCTCACGAGGGACATGTCGTGCGTGACGAAGATGACCGCGAAGCCGAGCCGCTCCTGCAGCTCCTTGATCTGCACCATCAGCGAACGCTGGGCGACGACGTCGAGCGCCGAGGTCGGCTCGTCCATGATCACGAGGTCGGGCGTGAAGAGGAGCGCCATCGCGATCATCGCCCGCTGGCGCATCCCGCCTGAGAGCTGGTGCGGGTAGCTGTGGAGGTGCACCGGGTCGATCGAGACGAGTCGCAGCACCTCGCGCGAGCGCTCCTCGATCTCGCGCTTCGACATGTTCGAGTGCGCACGGCACGCGTCGCGCATCTGGTCGGCAACCGTGAGTACCGGGTTGAGCGCGTTCATCGCGCTCTGCATCACCACGGAGAGGTCGCGCCAGCGCACACGCCGCAGCTCGCGCTCCTCGAGGAGGACGAGATCCTTGCCCTGGAAAAGGACGCGGCCGCCGACGATCTCGCCCGGCAAGGGTGAGCCGAGGAGCCGCGCGATCGCGTAGAGGAGCGTCGATTTCCCGCAGCCCGACTCGCCCACGATGGCGAGGAACTCGCCGCGCGCGAGCTCGAGGTCGACATGGTCGACGGCGACGACCGGCCCGCTGTCGGTGGCGTAGGCGACGGTGAGGTCCTCGACCTTGAGCACCGCCTCCGTGCTGCTCGGCTGGGTCGGCGGAGGCAGGCGCTTCGGGATCCGGGAGCGCTCGAGCCGCCGCACGCGCAGGGCGGGACTGCTGATCTCGTCGAAGGCGTAGTTGAGCAGCGCGAACGAAGCGCCGAGCAGCGCGATGCAGATGCCGGGCGCGAGCGCCCACCACACCATCCCCGCGAAGAGCGCCTCGCCGTTTTGCGCCCAGTAGAGCATCGTCCCCCAGCTCTGGCTGTTCGGATCGCCGAGCCCGATGAACTGAAGGCCCGCCGCCGCCAGCACCGCGTAGAGCGCTGCGCCGAGGAACGTCGCCACGATGAGCGACGTCATGGTCGGCAAAATCTCGAACAGGATCACGTAGAACTTCCGCTCGCCTCGCACGCGCGCCGACTCGAGGAAGTCTCGCGTTCTCAGCGAGAGCGTCTGCGAGCGCAGCTGACGGGCGCCGTACGACCAGCCGAGCGCGCCGAGGACGACGACGAGCGTGAACAGGCCCGAATTCTTGCGGTAGGCCGCGATCACGATGATGAGGGGGAAGATCGGAAGCACGAGGATCACGTCGGTGATCAGCGAGAGGATCCCGTCCGCGATCCCGCCGAGGTACGCTGACGAGACGCCGATGAGCACCGACAACACGGTCGCAAGCGCGCCAACGGCGAGCGCGATGACGAGCGAGAGCCGTGTCCCCCAGATGAGCTGCGAGAACACGTCCTCTCCGCGGCCGGTTGTCCCCAGCAGGTGATGCCAGGACGGATGAAGCCCCGGCAGGTAGGTCTGCGCCGTCGGGTCGTCCGGCGCGATCTGGCCGGGGAAGATCGCGAGCACCACGAAGACGAGGAGCAGGAGGACGCCGACGAGCGCCTTCTTGTTGCGGGTGATCGCACGCCACACGTCCGCCCAGCGGCCGCTCTTGATCTCGGCGGCGAGCGGCGCGGGACCGACGGGCGGCGTCGCCAACTGGTCGGTCGCGCCGAGCACCGGGGCGCTCATCGCACGTCCCGCGTCCTGGGATCCACCACCGCGGTGGCCGCGTCCGCCGCGAGGATCGCCGTCAGTACCGCGAGAACGATCATCAGGAACAACCCCTGCATGAGCGCGTAGTCCTGGTTCTCGACCGACTGGAGGAACATCCAGCCGACGCCCGGGTAGTTGAAGACGAACTCGACGAGGATCGCGCCGCTGACGACGAAGCCGAGCGACATCGCGAAGCCCGTCAGGTTCGGCAGGATCGCATTTCGCCCTGCGTAGCTCCACATTACGCGCCACGGGCTGAGCCCCTTCGCGCGCGCCATGCGCACGTAGTCCTCGGTCAGCACGGTGATCGTGTTGTTCCGCATCGTGAGGATCCAGCCACCGATCGAGGTGATGAGGATCGTGAGCGCCGGCAGGATCGAATGTTTGACCGCGTCGCTGACGAACGCCCAAGTCCAGCCGACCGTGTTCGTGTAGTCGTAGCCGCCGCTCTGCGGCAGCCAGCCAAGCTCGATCGCGAACAGCCAGATCGCCAGCATCGCGAGGAAGAAGTACGGGAACGCCGAGGTGATCACGAAGATCGGCGGCAGGATGCCGTCGAGAACTCCGCCGCGCCGCCATGCCGCGACGAGGCCGATCAGCGTCCCGAGCACGAAGGCAAGAATCGTCGTCACCCCGACGAGCGCAAGCGTCCAGGGCAGCGCCTGCAGCACGTTCTTCATCACCGGGTCCGGGAAGAAGGTGAGCGAGATCCCGAATCGGCCGCGAGCGATGTTCCCGAGGAAGCTGAAGTACGAGCTGATCAGGCTCTGATGCTTGTTGACCCCGAAGGCGATCTCGATCGCGTGCAGCGACTGCGGATTGATGTGCCCGCGGTAGCGGGACATCAGGGCGAGCGCCGGGTTGCCCGGCATGAGGCGCGGGATGAGGAAGTTCGCCGTGACCGCCGCCCAGAGCGTCACGACGAAGAATCCGAGTCGCCGGACGACGAATCTCATGACCCGCGCCTCATGTCAGCACAAGTTTCCCTCAGCCGGTCACCCTTTGGGCTTCAGGTGGAGGAGCAGGACGCCCCAATCGGGAACCTCGTAGGCCGCCGGCTTCGCGTACGGGTTCTGCTGCGTCACCCAGCCGGCGATCGACTTCGTGTTGTACTGGTACCAGTCCACGCCCTCGGTGATCGGGATGATCGGGACGTCCCGCACCATTGCAGCCTCGATCTGATTGATGATCGAGTGCTGCTTGGCCGAGCTCGTGGTCGCCGCATAGGCCTCGATCAGGCTGTCGACCTTGTTGTTGTAGTAGCGCTCCCAGTTCGACGATGCGAGCTTTCCGATCGCCGCGGAGTTCGGGGAGTAGAGCTCCTGGCGCAGCTCGTAGTACGGCGCCGGCCCGCCGGCCTCGTTGCCGTTATACGAGAGCTCGAACTTACCGTTGTAGTTGTCGTTGTTGTACGTCGTCGACGAGAGGTTCGAGGGCGTGACCTTGATCCCGATCGCCTTCAAGTTCGAGATGACGATCTGGGCCGACGCGACCCAGTCGGAGTAGCCGCCGATGTTGATCATCGTGAACGAGAGCGGCTTGCCCGACTTCGTGTGGAAGACGCCTCCCGAGAACTTGTAGCCGGCCTTTGTGAGGATCTGTTTCGCCTTCGCGGGGTTGTACGAGAACTGGTTCGCGAGCTTCTTGTTCAGCCAGGTCTTGAACGTGGGCGTGACGATGCCCGTCTGGTTTCCGGGGGGCTCGTAGCCGTACTCGCCGATCTTCGAGACCCGTGAGCGGTCGATGGCGTACGCCATTGCCCGGCGGATCGCGACGTCCTTGAGGATCGGGTCCTTGAGATTGATGAAGACCGAGACGTTCGCGACCGGCGGGAACCAGTAGTGGTTGTCCTTGCTACGCGAGAGATAGAAGTTGTTGATGCTCGGGATGAACTGGCTGCCCCACTGGGCTTTGCCGCTCGCGAGGTCCTGATTCGCCGGATCGTTCGACGTGTAGGCCGGGTAGTAGACGGTGTCGATCTTCGGCAGGCCCTTCTGCCAGTAGTGCGGGTTCTTCGCGTACTTCATGACCTGAGGCGAGCACGAGCTCATCGTGAACGGGCCACTGCCGACCGGGTGCGGATCCTTGAAGTTGACCGGGTTCTTGATCGACTTCCAGATGTGCTGCGGCACGATCGGTTGCTGGCCCGCGATGTAATAGAAGTACGGCACCGCGGCGGTCTTGAACTCGAAGGTGACCTTGCTGCCGCTTCGGGTCACGCTCTTCAACACCGACCAGACGGCCTGCAGATCGAGGGCAGAGTTTTTCTTGATCAGCTGGAAGGTGTAGACCACATCGGCTGCGGTGAGCGGCTTGCCGTCCGACCACTTCACGCCCGGACGGATCGTGAAGGTGATCGTCTTGTTGTGATTCGACCAGACGTACTTCGAGGCGAGCCATGGGGTCGCCGCACCGCTCTTCAGCTCGTCGACGAACACGAGTGGCTCGTAGACCGGGCCGAACGACCAGTCGACCAGGTCCGCGCTCATCGGATTGAAGCCGCAGGTCCAGGTCGCCCCCTGCTCGTTGGAGATCGTGACCGACGTACCGGCAGCCGCATGGTCGGTGGCAGCCGAGGTCTTGTCGCCGGACGTGTTGCCGGCCGCGGTCCAGATTGCGGCGAGCGTCCCGGCGAGCAGCACGACGAGTAGCCCTCGTCTCATCTCGTATCCCTCCTTGGCCGCCGACGGGCGGTCCTCGCAGTGAGCGATGCGCGGCGCTGACAACAGCGCAGCCGTGCGCCTTCCATGAGTTAGGAAACTAACCTATCTTTATCCCGGTGACAAGCTGGTGACCACCACGGTGGGAACAGGGGCGGCACGGCCGAGGCTGATCCGCACCCTCAACGAGCAGCTGCTGCTCGAAGAGATGCGCGGCAACGGGCCGGTCTCGCGCACCGAGCTGGCGACCGCCTCCGGCCTCTCGAAGCCGACGGTCGGTCTCGCCCTCGCGAGCCTCGAGCGCGACGAGCTTGTGGAGCACGCGGGGCGCCGGGCCGGTGGCCGCGGGCGCAGCGCGTCGTTGTACGAGATCCGGAAGGACGCCGGCTTCGTGCTCGGCCTCGACGTGGGGCGAGAGTTCGTGCGCGGTGCAGTCGCCGACCTCGGCGGCACGGTTCGTGTCCGCGAGAGCCGGCCTGCACGATCCTCCAGCGGAGTCGCCAGGGTCCGTGAGCTCGCCTCACTGGCGGACGAGCTCCTGCGCGATGCCGCCGTGGAGCGCGACGGAACGCTGCTCCACACCGTCGTCGGCAGCCCGGGGGTGGTGGAACCGGACGGCCGCACGCTTCGGCTCGCGCCGAACCTGCCCGGCTGGGAGCGGCCAGGCGTCCTCCGCGAGCTGCGCAGTCTGCTCGGCGACGAGACGACGATCGAGAACGACGTCGATGCCGCGGCGGTCGCCGAGCGCGACCACGGGCACGGCCGCGATGTCGCGACCTTCGCGTTCGTCTCGGTCGGCACCGGGATCGGGATGGGACTCGTCCTCGACGGCAAGCTGCACCGCGGCGCCCACGGCGCCGCGGGCGAGATCGCGTTTCTCCCGTTCTCCGGCGGGCCGCTGGAGTCGGCCGCCTCCGGCGCCGCGGTCGTCAAGGCCGCAAGGGAGGCGGGAGCCCGACCACGCAGTGCGCGCAACGTCTTCGCTGCGGCCGCGGCGGGAGACGAGCGCGCGCGAGAAGTCGTCGCAGGCGAGGCCACGGTCGTCGCCCACGCGCTCGCCTCGATCGTGGCCGTCGTCGATCCCGAGCTGATCGTCCTCGGGGGCGGGATAGGCCGCGCACCGGGCTTCGCCGACGAGGTCACCTCCCAGCTGGCGCGGATCTCGCCCGTCGTCCCGGACGTGCGCCCGAGCGCGCTCGGCGACGACGCCGTCGTCGACGGCTGCCTCGCCGTCGGCGGTGACGAGCTGTGGGACCGCGTCCTCAGCTCACGCGTCGCCTAGCCGGCGCGAGCACGACCGAAACCGTCCCGTCCGGTGCGATGCGCCGGATAATCCCGCGGCCACCGAGATCGACCGCGTAGACGGTGCCGTCCGCGGCGACCGAGAGCGCGTACGTGTCGGCGAAGCGCGGGCCGACAACGCCGAGCCGGTCGCCCGACGCGCTGTAGTGGACGATGCGGTGCTCGTCGCCCCCAGCGACGTAGACCGTGCCGTCGGGCGCCACGTCGATCCCTCGCGGACCGCCGAGTCTGGCGAAGGTCGTCACCGTGTCGCCGTCGAAACGGAGGATTCGGTTGTTGTTCGTGTCGGAGACGAGCAGCGCGCCGTCCGGGGTGACAGCGATCCCGTGCGAGCCGGCGAGCACCGTGTCCGCCGCACGGCGCTCCGGCATCCCTGGCCTTCCGCCGGGCAACTGGTAGAGCGCCGACACCGTTGCGTAGATCAGATCGCCGGTGGGTGTGACCGCGACGGGCCCGATCTCGAGCGCTGGATCGACCGACGCCACGATCACGGGCGCGTGACCCGCGTCGACCCGCTCCACCGTGTTCTGGCTCGAGACGAAGACGGCGCCCGATGCCCCGCTCGCGACGCCCCACGGCTTGCCGAAGGTCGCGACCCGGGTAACGCGTCCCGTCGATGGAACGACGCGGAGTAGCCGCCGGCGGTCGAACTCGACAACGAGCAGCGAGCCGTCGGACTGCACGGCTATGCCCGTCGGCTCTTCGAGCACGAGCGGCGCGGGCGCGAGCACGCGCACCCGGCCGAGCCGGGTCCGTGTTCCACCGGCCATGACGACCAGCTGCCACACGCCGGTCTTGGGGAAGACGAAACGCGCTCGATATGTGCCGTGGCGGCGGGCTGCGCGAGCCGAGAGACGGACCGGGCCGTCCGCGGTGACCCTGACGGCACCGCCGAATGTTGCCGGCCGGACGGTGAGCTTCAGAGTCCAGGCGTGGCCCACACGAGGGGCCGGCCCCCGGCCGGCACGCGCGACGCGAACGTCGCCACCCTGTGCCGACGCGCAGGCCGCGCTGAAGAGGAGGGCGGCGCACGCACCGCCGAGGACGGCTCGGCTCATCTGGACTCTAGGACGGGAGCGTGCGACGATCGTTTGCAAAGGTTTTTGCCATTGTCCGAGACGACCGAGCTGAGACGCACCGCGATGTGGGTGCTCGCGCATCCGATGCGGTTCCGGATCTGGGAGCTGCTGCGCGAGGGGCCGGCGACGGCCTCGCAGCTCGCCCACCGACTGGGCGAGTCGCGCGGCTCCGCGAGCTACCACCTGCGGCTGATGGCCCGGGCGGACCTGATCCAGGAGGACGAGTCGCTCGGAACCCGGCGTGAGCGCTGGTGGGCCCGTCCGGATTCGCAGGTGCTCGTCGTCCCCGGGACGGACGTCGAGGGGCGCGCGATCGACGATCGGATGCTCGCGATGTTCTTCGCACGCGACGAGGAGGTGCGCCATGGCTATCTCGTCGACCGCCCGAGCCCCGCGTGGCAGCAGGCGTCGTTCGTCGGGAACTGGTTCGTCCGGCTGACACCGCGCGAAGCCGACGAGCTGGGACGGGCGCTGTTCGCACTGGTAGACGAGCTGCGCCGCCGTCCCGAACGCCGCAGCGGGAGGCAGACGCTGGTCTCGCTGAGCGTGCTTCCTGTGAGATCGCGCTCGCGTACCGCCGGGAACTAGCTGCTACGACGTGACTAGACGAGCCGGAGCGCGACGCGTGGCAGCCGGTGCCCGCGGCTCAGCAAGGCCCGCAGCTCCGCGGCCGGCATCGGCGGCGCGAGATGGAAACCCTGGCCGGCGTCGCAGCGAAGACGCTGCACGGCCATCAGCTCCTCCTCGGCCTCGATCCCTTCGGCGACGACTCTCAGCCCCAGCTCGCGCGCGAACGCGAGCACGCCCCGCAGCAGCACCTGCTCGCGCTCGCCTCCCTCGGCCACGAGGGACCGGTCGACCTTGAGCACATCGGGAGCGAACTCCTTCAGCATCCCGATCCACGAGTGATCGGCGCCGAAATCGTCGATCGCGAGCCCGACGCCGAGCTCCATCACCATGGCGAGGTTGGCTCGCGTCGTCTCCGTCGCCTCGAGGAGGACGCTCTCCGTCAGCTCGAGTCGGAGCCCGGAAGCCGGGAGCCCGGCGGCGGCGAGTGCTCCGGAGACGTCGGAGGCGAATCCCTCCTCGCTCAGCTGCCGCGCCGACACGTTCACGGCCACGACCGGAGTCGTGCCGCAAAGCTCGCTCCAGTCCGCCGCCTCGCGGCAAGCCGCTTTGAGCACCCAGCGGCCGATGCCGACGATCGTGCCGTTCTCCTCCGCAGCTGCGATGAACACGCCCGGGGAGAGGAACCCGTGCTGAGGATGCTGCCAGCGAAGGAGCGCTTCGACGCCTTCGATCTCGCCGCTCCGCAGGTCGAATACCGGCTGGTAGTGGAGGACGAGCTCGTCGGGCAGGTCGGACCGGCCAAGCTCGGTGAACAGCGCGAGCCGCCGCTCGGCGGTCGCATGCAGCACCGGCGCGAAGAAAGCCAAGCCGTCGCCACCGCGCCGCTTCGCCTCGTACATCGCGAGGTCGGCGTTTCGAAGCAGGTCCTCGGCGGCCGCGCCGGTGGCGATGCCGATGCTGGCGCTGAGCCGCAACTCGCGGCCGTCCAACACGAGCGGCTCCGCAACCGCGGCGAGCAGCCGGGCGGCGAGCGCCTCGAGCATGTCGGGATCGGTCATCTCCGCGAGCACCGCGAACTCGTCGCCGCCGATTCGTGCGACGAGGTCGCCGTCGCGCATGACGTCGCCGATCCGCCGCGCGAGCTCCACGAGCACGCCGTCGCCGGTCAGGTGGCCGAGGCTGTCGTTGATCGTCTTGAAGTCGTCGAGGTCGAAGAAGAGCAGTGACCGAGGCGTGTGGGCCGCGCCCTCACCCAGACGCTCGACGAGCAGCGCGCGGTTCGGAAGCCCGGTGAGCGGATCGCTCCACGCCAGGCGGCGCAGCTCCTCCTCCGCCTCGCGGCGCCGCGTGATGTCGAGCATGTAGCCCTGCGAGTGAATGCCCTTGCCGTCCTCCATGTACGTCGTCGACTCGTCCCTGATCCAGACGGTGCGGCCGTCCTTCGCGAGCACGCGGTACTCGGAGACGAACCGCTCACCCGATTCATTCGTCCGCTTGATCTCTCCGATCACCCGCTCGCGGTCGTCCGGGTGCAGGATGTTGATGAAGAGGTCCGGGTCGGTGACCCACTCTTCCATCGTGTACCCGAGCAGTGGCTCGACCTGCGGGCTCGTGTAAATGTTGCTCGCCTTATCGTCCAGCTCGTCGACGTAGACGACGAGCGGGAGCTGCTCGACGAGCCGCTGATAGTGAGCCTCGAGCGCGCGGTTCCCGGCGTTCGCCTTGTCGAGCAGCCGCGCAGCCTGCCAGACGAGGCCCACGAGGGCGGCGACCATGAGCACCGTGAAGGCGATGAGGTCGATTGGGCCGTAGAGGGCACTCCGCTCGCCCGCCCACGAGAGCACGCTGCTCGCAACGACGACGGAGACTCCCGCCGGCAGCAAGCGCAGCCAGAGGACACGACCGCTCGAAGACGGCCGCTCCGAAAGCAGCGTAGCCGCAAAGCTGGATGACGCCTCGACGATGCCGCGACGTGTCGGCGGGTGTCCCACGTCGCCCCAATCGGCAATTTGCGCGAGAAAATCAAGCCCGAGCGGGCCTTTTCCCTTTCCGAGCGACAATCCGAGCCTTCGCTAAGCCGTCAAGTGGAAGAGGCCCTACTACGGGCTACCAGAACTCGGTTGGATAATCGAGTTGGCCGCCTATGACATTTCGGTGAACCCCACCACCACTCGGAACCACCGACCGAACCCGGTACATCAAGGTGACCACTCTGGAGGAGGCCCAACGACCAGAGCTGAACAAGTGGATCGAGAAGGCGAGCGGCACGCCGGGTTGGGCCTAAAGGTGATCACGGGGCTTCCCGCCGAGCGCGCCTCGCCTAACGCTCCTCGTACTCGTTGTGCCGCCGCAGCCAGTGGGGCCGGTCCGAGCTCTCATCACGCCCGCGGGGCGTGCGGTCGAGGAGTCCGTAGTACGCCATCGCGGGCTCGAGGCCCCGGGCGGTGCTCACGTACGTACGGTAAGCGACGCCGTTATCGAGCGCGTACACGCTCAAGCCCGGCCCTTCCGCGACATAGCCGGCCACGGTCGTCCCGCACATCTCGGCGTTCTGCACGACCGTCGGCGGGATCTCGCCGGCGAGGAACGGCTGCAGCTCGTCCTCGGTGTAGAGGAAGCCGAGTTCACGGTTGAAATCACTGCCGCCGCTCGAGACCCAGTCGATCTCCCAGCTCATCCGGTCGCGGTAGGCGGTCAGCTTCTCGAGCGGGCCACGCGACGCGAGCAGCAGCTTCGTGTCTTTCGCCCGCAGGTGCGGAACCTGCGGGGCGAGCGTGTCAGCGATCGACGAGCACACCGGGCAACCAGCCTCGTAGGTCGGCCCGAACATGAAGTGGTAGACGATCAGCTGCGAGAGTCCGCCGAAGAGGTCGGTGAGGCCCGCCATTCCGCGCTCCGTCTCGAACCGGTAGTCCTTCTCGACCCGGACCCATGGCAGCTCGCGCCGCTTTCTCGCGAGCTCGTCGCCCCTGCGCGTGAGCTCCTTCTCCTCCTTCAGCAGCGCGTCACGTTCCGACTGCCACTCCTCCTGCGTTCCGATCCGGTGCTCGGTCATCGACATTCCCTCCTCGAGGTCTGCGCATCATGACGGTCGGGCCGAGATCGGCAGAGGACAAGACGGCGCTAGCGTCGTGTCCCGGCGATCACGCCGGTGTCGAAGCCCATCCAGTGCATGCGACCAAGCAGTCGGGCGTGCTCCACCTTGAGGCAGCGGTCCATGACGACCGCAAGCCCGCCGTCCTTTGCGATGCGCGCACCTTCCAGGTTGATGACACCAAACTGCAGCCACAGCGCGCCTGCACCGATCTCGACCGCCTGGCGAGCGATCTCGGGGACAGCGGAAGGATCGCGAAAGACATCGACGACGTCGATGCGCTCGGGCACCTCGCGCAAGCTCGGGTACACGTGCTCCCCGAGCACGCGCTCTTCGTTCGGGTTCACGGGCCTGACCCCGTAGCCGTGCCGCTGCAGGTAGTAGGCGACGAAGTTGCTCGCGCGCAGCTCGCTCGCTGAGAGCCCGACGATCGCCACCGTGCGTGCGCTCAGCACGATCTCCTGGATTGTGCGCGGGTCCTGGAACTCGTTCACGCCGCGACGGCCGAGGCACGCGCCGCCTGCAGCCCGCGCTCGAGGTCCCAGACGAGGTCGTCCACGTCCTCGAGCCCCACCGACAGCCGCACCGTCCCCGGCGCGACCCCGGACGCGACGAGCTCCTCGTCAGAGAGCTGCCGATGCGTCGTCGAGGCGGGATGGATGACGAGGCTCTTCGTGTCGCCGACGTTGGCGAGATGGCTGCAGAGCGACAGCGCCTCGATGAAGCGGCGGCCGCCCTCGCGGCCGCTCTCGAGGTCGAATGAGAAGACCGAACCCGCGCCTGCCGGCAGGTAGCGGTCGACGAGCGGGCGATAGGGGCTGTCTGCGAGCGCCGGGTGGCGCACCGCGCCGACGCCCGGCTGGCCGAGCAGCCATTCGGCGAGGGCGAGCGCGTTTGCGACGTGGCGGTCCATCCGCACCGCCAGTGTCTCCAGTCCCAGCAGGAGTAGGAATGCGTTGAACGGCGCCAGCGCGGCGCCGAGGTCGCGTAGCGTCTCCGCCCTAAGTTTCATCAGTAGCCCATACACGCCAAATGTCTCGTGGAAGCGCAGGCCGTGGTACGCACTCGACGGCTCTGAGATCGAGGGGAAGCGCCCGTTCGACCAGTCGAACGTGCCCGAGTCGACGACGGCACCTGCGATCGTTGTCCCGTTGCCCGCGATGAACTTGGTCGCCGAATGGACGATCAGGTCGGCGCCCCATTCGAGCGGACGGCACAGGTACGGCGTGGCGAAGGTGTTGTCGACGACGAGCGGGGCGCCGACCTCGTGAGCAACCGCGGCGGCGAGGGCAATGTCGAGGACGTTGCCGCCCGGGTTCGCGATCGTTTCGGCGAACAAGATCTTGGTCTCCGCCGTGACGGCGGAGCGCCACCCGTCGGGGTCGTCCATGTCGACCCAGTCCACCGTGATCTGGAGCTTGCGTGCGAGGTGGTTGAGTTGCGCGGTCGAGCCGCCGTAAAGCGCCTTCGCGACCGCGATCCGGTCGCCCGGCTCCAGCAGCGCGAAGAAGAGCGCCGCCTGTGCGGCGAGGCCGCTCGCGAACGCGACGCCGCCGACACCGCCCTCGAGGTTCGCCAACTTCTCCTCGAACGCGGCGACCGTTGGATTCATGATCCGGCTGTAGATGTTGCCGTACTCCTGCAGGTTGAAGTACGCCGACGCCGATTCCGTGTCCTCGAACACGAACCCCGCGGTCTGGTAGATCGGCGTCGCGCTCGCGCCGGTGTAGGGGTCCGGCCGCTGGCCAGCGTGCACCGCGCGCGTGTTGAACCCGAACTCGCGCGCCGCCTCGTCCATCAAGTCAGCGTACCGACGAGGTTCGCGTGTACTTGCATGCAGCAGCGGTGGTGCCTACAACCATCGATCCTCAGCCACAGACCGCTCTATTTCACCCGCGAGCCGATTACCACTTCTCTGAAGCGTTTCTTCGATGCCCCGGCATGAATCGAACATGCGCACGCGGTTTAGGAAGCCTGCCGAGATTGTCCCCCGAGTACCTCTGTGTCCGCTCAGTGCGTTGTGAACGGGCTCGACTGTCCGCGGAGTCCCGCCGTGTCCGCCGACTACGCGTGCGTCCCGCCTGTCCCGGTAGACGACCGGTAGACGAACGCTGCATCAGGCGTAAGGGCACTCGCCCAGCCCAGTGGCTGTCTCGTGGGTGTGGTCGTGCGCCCGTCCGTCGCCACGAGCGGGCGCGCCGGAGATCCAGACTGGCCCGTTAGTGGCCGGGAGGCGGGCCAGGGGGGCCGAGGATTTCGAACCCGTTTCGCTTGGCGATGGGGGCGAGTCGTGCCATGTCCGGGTGGCCCTCGGCCGGCGGCGGCAGGACGCGTTCGAGGGCGGGCTCGCCGGCTTCTCTTTGAAATCCCTCGAACTGCATCGGCGCGAACCCGACCAGCGCTCTTGCCCCGCCTGTCCCTGCGTAGAAGGTGTGGGGCACGCCCTTGGGGCCGAATGCGAACGAGCCGGCCTCGAGGGAGAGGCGGCTGTCGCCGACCCAGAAGGTGATCTCGCCCTCGAGGACGTAGAACCATTCGTCCTCCTTGGGATGGACGTGCCAGGGCGAGCCGAGACCCTCTGGCACGACGACCTCGACCAGGCCGTATGCCCCGCCGGTGTCCTCGCGGCTGATCTTGATCGTTTGCAGCATTCCGAGCAGCCAGAACGCTTCACCCTCGTTTTCGTGCAGCGCGTATCCGAGCTGTGCTCGCTCCGGAGCGATGGCAACCATGTCTGTACTCCCTTCCGTTCGCTGATATGATTCGCAACAATCTATGAGCAAACAGTTGCAGAACGGACTATCTACTAGGGAACGATCGCTGTCAAGCCCTTCGCCGGAGCGGCTGCGTGCCTGGCGCCTGTTCTTCGAGAGCGCGCTGGCGCTCCTCGACGTGCTCGACGCCGAACTGGAGCAGGCCGTAGGCATCTCCCAACGCTGGTACGACGTCCTTGTCCACCTCGAGAACTCACCGCACGGCATCCCGATGAACGAACTCGCCGACCGGATCCTCTACAGCAAGAGCGGCTTCACCCGAGTCGTCGACCGAATGGAAGAGGCGAAGCTCGTCCGCCGCGCTCGACCCGAAAACGACCGCCGCACGATCCTCATCGTCCCCACCGACAAGGGCACCGAGATGCTAGAGCGCGCGCGCCGCCATCACCGAGACGGAATCCAACGACACTTTTCCCAACACCTCACCAACACCGACATCAAAGCGCTCACCCACGCACTCGAAAAGATCAGCACCCACGCCCGGCCGCTCCGCCCCGGCCGCATCCGCGACTGACCGGGCGTCATCTCGGGTCTAAATTCCGGAACCCTGGGTTAGGGCGGCGGCGTACGGTCAGGCGTGCCAGTCGAAGAGGAGTTCTGGGAGTGGTCCTTCTGGCGGCGCGGCGAGATCGACGCCTGTCAGGTCGAGAACCCGACCGCGAAACCACGTCTCGCACGGGCGATGCCCCCGGCAAGAATCGAACTTGCACGCGCGGTTTAGGAAGCCCGCCGTAGCTGTCCCGCCGTGTACGTCTGTCTCCGCTCAGTCCCTCCTGAACGGGCTACCGTTTCCGCTGAGTCCGCTGCGTGCGCGGTAGTACGTCTGAGTTCGGCCCGTCCTGGTAGACGCGCGGTAGACGGAGGGGGAGTGTCTCGAGGTTGTGGAGATGCGTACCGTGGCGGATAGTCCTCACGTGGCCGCGCAGCCGACCGGGACGGTGACGCTCCTCTTCAGCGACGTGGAGGGATCGACGCGGCTGCTGGAGCGGCTGGGAACGGAACGTTACGCGGAGGTGTTGGAGCTGCACCGGCGGGTGCTGCGCGAGGCGTTCGCACGCCATAGCGGGTATGAGGTGGCGACGGAGGGCGACTCCTTCTTCGTCGCTTTCGGCCAGGCGGAGGATGCAGTGGCAGCCGCCGGCGAGTCGCAGCGGGCACTCGCCGATGCACGGTGGCCTAAGGAGACGGAGGTCAGGGTGCGGATCGGCGTCCATACCGGGGAGCCGGCCGCGGCCGGCGGGAACTACGTCGGGATGGACGTGCACCGGGCGGCGCGGATCATGGCCGCGGCACACGGCGGCCAGGTGCTCGTCTCCGAGACAACGGCACCGCTGGTGGAGGGTTCGTCTTTGCGCGATCTTGGTCCCCAGCGGTTGAAGGATCTGCTCGAACCGATCCGGCTCTACCAGCTCGAGATCGAAGGGCTGGCCAGCGAGTTTCCGCCGCTGCGGTCGTTGCATCGGACGAACCTGCCGGCGCCGTTGACGCCGTTCCTGGGTCGGGAGGAGGAGCTGCGCGAGCTCGGCCGGATCATGGCGGACAAGGGCACGCGTGTGCTGACGGTGACGGGGCCGGGCGGGGTCGGGAAAACGCGGCTCGCTCTACAGGTTGCTGCGGAGTCGGCGGAGGCGTTCCCAGATGGGGTGTTCTGGGTGGGATTGGCGCCGGTGCGTGACGCTTCGCTGCTGCCCGCGACGGTGGCCCAAGCGCTCGAGGTGGGCGAGCAGCCGGATCGGATGGTTACCGAGTCCGTCATCGCGGCGCTGGCGGGGAAGCGAGCGCTCCTGTTACTCGACAACTGCGAGCACCTCCTCGAAGCGGTGGCAAGCCTCGTACGCCAGCTCGTAGAGAGGTCGCCGCACCTGGTAGTGGTGTGTTCCAGTCGGGAACGGCTTGGGCTCCGCTCTGAGCGGGTCTTTCCGGTGCCGCCGATGACGGCATCGGATGCGGAGGCGTTGTTCGCAGAGCGTGCGCGGGCGGTTGAGCCGGGGTTCGTTCCTGACGAACACGTACTGGCGATCTGTACGGAACTGGACGATCTTCCGTTGGCCATCGAGCTGGCAGCGGCCCGGGTTCGCTCGCTCTCGACGGCGGCGATCCGGGAGCGGCTGGCCGAGCGGCTGCCGCTTCTGGCCTCACGTGACCGTGACCGCGACGAGCGCCAGCGCACACTCGAAGCGACGATCGCCTGGTCGTACGACCTGCTCGCCCCGGAAGAGCAACGCGTGCTGCGAGTCCTCTCGGTCTTCGCCGGCGGCTGTACCCTCGAAGCCGCCGAGACGTTGGCGGGGGCCAACCTCGACCGGCTCGAGTCGCTGCTGGACAAGAGCCTGCTGCGCCACCGCATCGACGAGGCCGGCGAGGATCGGTACTGGCTGCTCGAGACGATCCGCGAATATGCCGGCCTGCGCCTTCGGGAGAGCGGTGAGGCCGAGCTGGCGCGCCAAGCGCATCGAAGGTACTTCCTCGAGAGGGCGGCTGCCATCTCAGGGGACGGGTTCACGTCCCACGACGGCAGCGAGGGCCCGTTGTTCAGAGCCGACCGGGCGAACTTTCGCGTCGTATTGCTCGAGGCGCTCACGAGCGAGGATGCGGCGACCGGGCTCTCGCTCGTAGCCTCGCTTGCCCACATCTGGCACAGGGCCGGCGAAGTTGCGGACGGCTACCGGCTGGCGCAAGCTGCTCTGGCTCTCGCCGGCGGCAACGAGCGAGACCGCGTTCGCGCCGCGCATCTGGCAGGCGACATGGCGGTCGACCTGGGAGAGACCGACGAGGCTGCACGCCTCCTCGACCAAGCCGAGGAGGCAGCCGTTGCCCTCGACGATCTTGCGCTCCTCGGCGACGTTCAGTACACCCGCTCCTATCTGGCAAGTAAGACCGACTACACGACTGCGGCCGACCTGGCACGCCTGGCGGCCGAGACCGCGCGGAAGTCGGGCTCGCAAGCTGCAGAGGTGCGCGCTCTCCAGATGGAGCTTCAGTTCATGCGGCTGGCTGCCAGCGACCGCGACGACGTCGACCGACAGGCACTCGAAAGGTGTCTCGCGCTGGGCGAGGGGCTACTCGCCCGGTCCCGCACGCTCGGCAACCCACTCATCGAAGCGTTCCTCCACATGCAGCTTGCGCAGATCCTCTTTGCCCTCCGGCGCCATCACGACGCACTACGGCACGGCCAGGAGTCACTGCGGCTACGCGCAACGACGCGCACCTCCTCCCAGGCGATGGCGGACGTTCTCATCATCGGACTGATCTGCGGCCGGCTCGAGGACCACCCCACGGCGGTCAAGCTCGTCACCGCCGCGCTCGCAGCATACGAGTCGGAGGGATTCCCAACCGACAGCGAGGACGACCGAAACCTCAAACGCCTGGAATCCCACGCTCGGCAGGCAATCGGCAATGACGCCTACAACCTCGCCGTCGCCGCCGGGAAGGCGCTCACCATCGAACAAGCCGCCGAACTCGCACTCGACTACCCACAGACCGATCGCTCCGGCGGGAAGAAGTTCCCGGTGCCAGCTGCAAGCTGAACCTTTGCAGGGCACCAGCCGGGTTCAGCGATTCACGTTGGTCGGAGAGCCACACCCAGCTCGAAAGCGGCGGCGGCCTCCTGCTACGTAGTAGTGCCCCCGGCATGAATCGAACATGCGCACGCGGTTTAGGAAACCGCTGCTCTATCCACTGAGCTACGGGGGCCGCGGGACATTGTGCCGCGGGACAGACCACGACTGTTACGCGCAGGTACGCAGCCTCGATCGAAGTCCCCTCGCCGGCCGCCGCCGTGTTGTGCTCGTTGACGAGCGCCTCGAGCTCGGCGTGCAGTTCGGCGTCACGGCCGTCCGCAGCGGCGGCCGCATAGGCGTTCATTGTCGGCCCGTAGTAGTCCCGGAAGTCCGCGAGGTACTCCGACGGCGTGCTCGGCGTCTCGAAGAGGAACATCGTCCGCTCGCACGTGACGTTCTCAGCCGGAATGCCGGCCGCGCCGAACCGCTCGAGCACGTTCGCCTCGAACCCCCAGGTCATGGGACTGATGAAGCCCAGGGGCGGAGGCGGCGAGTACGCCGTGGTGACGCGAAGGAGCTGGGCGACGAAGGTCGGATCGTTCGGGATCCAATTCCCCATCACGATCCGGCCGCCCGGACGAGTCACGCGCACGACCTCCTTAGCGGCGTCGAACGGCCGCGGCGCGAACATCGCGCCGAAGATCGACACGACCAGGTCGAAGCTGTCGTCCGCGAGGTCCGTGAGGTTCGTCGCATCGCCCTCCTGAAAACGGAGGTTGGCAAGCCCCAGGCTTTCCGCCCGAGCATTGCCGGCGGCGACGAGGTTGCGTGCCCAGTCGTCTCCTTCCGCATCGCCTACCGCACGATCATCGGGTACCGCGCGAAGAGCGTCCAGCCCACGGCCGTGCGCGACGTGGGAGGATCGACCCATGAGCGACACCAAGAAGATCGCGGACCTCCTGCACGAGGCCGCCGAGACGCATCACGTCGTCTACCGCATCGTCGACGGCGACGATCCCGACTGGGCGTCGTGGTACGCCGACTGGCTGCTCACGCTCTCCGAGCTGCCGCAGCTCCTCGGCTCGACGCCCGTCCGCAGCCATCTCGTCCACACGCTCGTCGAGCTCGACCGCGTCTACTCGACCGAGCCACGCGAGGAGCGCTGGGAGGACTGGTACGCCGAGCGGCTGCTCGCGCGGTTCCCGCGCGCCTAGCTCTTCGCGCCGACCGGCTTCTCCGAGCGTCTCAACGCATCGTCGGCATCGAGAACGGCGAACAGCTCCTGCCCGCGCTCGGATACGTAGACGGCGCCTGCGGCTCCGGCGACCATCGCCGCCGCTGCCACGGCGGGACCGCGCATCCCGATCCCGAGAGATTCGTCGAGCGAGAACCGTCCCGGCCCTTCATCCGCGAGCGCGGCCAACGCGGCGAGCATCACGACGGGATACTCGACGCCGCCCTCGGTGACCCAGAGGCCGTTCTGTGCGTGAACGTGCCTGATCGCGTTCGTCATCACGCCCGTCAGCATGCTCACGGCCGCAGGGGTGAAGAGCCCCAGCGCGAGAAGCGACCCACCGCCCGCCTCGGCGGCACCCGCGAGCAACGCATTCTGGCGGCCCGGCCGCAGACCGATCTGCTCGAACTGCTCGCCGGTGCCGTCGGGCCCGCCGCCTCCGAACCAACCGGCAAGCTTCTGCATCCCGTGGCCGACGAAGTAACCGCCGATCGTCGCCCGCAGCACGAGCTTGCCGATCCCGTTCATGCTTGTCGGCTACCCGAGCGCGAAGACGGGAAACGCGGGACTACAGTCCGGCCCCGGATGAGCGATTTCAGCCTGGCCGGCATGCTCGACTCGCGGCGCGGCGAGGATCTCGAGCTCTGGGCGCGCACGATCAACCCGCAGTTCGTGCGCGTGCTGCGCACGATCGGCTTCGACCGCACGTGGGGCCGCGGCGAGGGCGCATACCTCTTCGACGCCGAGGGGACGCGGTACCTCGACCTGCTCGGCGGCTTCGGGATGTACGGCGTCGGCCGCAACAACCCGCGCGTCCGAGCGGCACTCGTCGAGGCGCTCGAGCTCGAGACGCCGGGGATGCTCGCGCTCGGCACGACGCTTCTTCCCGGCCTGCTGGCCGAGGAGCTGATCGGGCTCGCCGGCGGTCGGATCGAACGTTGCCTGTTCACGAATTCGGGCACCGAAGCGGTCGAGGCAGCGCTCAAGCTCGGGCGCGCGGCGACGAAGCGCGAGCGAGTCGTCTCCGCCGAGCACGGTTTCCACGGGCTCACCCTCGGCTCCCTCTCGGCGAACGCGAACGCGGAGTTCACGGCGCGGTTTCAGCCGCTGTTACCGGGATTCGAGCAGGTTCCGTTCGGGGACCTCGAAGCGCTCGAGGAGCAGCTGCGCCGTGAGGACGTCGCACTCTTCATCGTCGAACCGGTGCAGGGGAAGGGGATCCATCTGCCGCCCGACGGGTACCTCGAGGGCGCCCAGGAGCTGTGCCGCCGCTATGGGACGCTCTTTTGCGTCGACGAGGTGATGACCGGGTTCGGGCGCACGGGCCGGATGTTCGCCTTCGAGCATTGGGGCCTCGAGCCGGATCTCGTGACGGTCGCAAAGTCGCTCTCGGGCGGCTATGTCCCGGTCGGCGCGCTCCTCATGGCGCGCTCGGTACACGAGGCCGTGTTCGACTCGATGTCGCACGCGATGTCGCACGGCTCGACGTTCGCGCCGAACGAGCTCGCCATGGCTGCCGGCCTGGCAACGCTGCACGAGTTCCGCGAGCAGCGGCTCGTGGAGGAGAGCGCACGGCTCGGCGAGCGGCTCCTCGAGCTGACACGACCGCTCGTGGACGAGTTCGAGGTCGTACGCGACGTGCGCGGGCTCGGGCTGGCGTGGGCGATCGAGTTCGGCGAGCCGGCGGGCGGCGGCCGCATGACGTACCGCATGATCGAGCGAGCGCAGCGAGGGTTGTTCGCGCAGCTCGTCGTCGTGCCGCTCTTCACCAAGCACCACATCCTCAGCCAGGTCGCCGGCCACGACATGGGCGTGATCCGGATCCTGCCGCCGCTCGTCGTGACGGACGCCGACGTCGAGGAGTTCGCGGCTGCGCTGCGCGCGACGATCAGAGCTGCGCGTCGGCCGCAGGCGCTGACGAAGCTCGCGCTCACGGCTGCGACCGCCGGTTTGTCGCGCCGCTAGCCGCGCTCGAGCGGCAGGCCGCGCTTCGACCACTCGCTCCACGAGCCGGGATAGAGACGGCCCTCGCGACCGGACAGCCAGGCGCGGTGGAGGGTGACGCAGGACGTCACGCCCGAGCCGCAGTAGGCGACGAGCTCACCGGGCGGCAGCTCCGGGAGCGGCTCGTTCCACGGAGCATTCGCCGCGCCCGGGATCCGGCCGGGCGGATCGTCGATCTCGTTCGGCTCGCCGCGCCAGCGGTTCGCCGTGCGCGCGTCGACGAGCAGGAGCGACCGGTCGGCGAGCCGCTGGGCGATCTCCTCCGCCGCGATCGTGTCGCCCTCGCGCTGGCGCGGCTCGAGCTCGGCCAGCTCGACCTGCTCCTCACCCGTTCGGAGCTCGCCTCCCCAGGCGTCGATCCCACCGAGCAGGACGGCACAGTCGTTGTGCCCGAAATGGCGAAGCAGCCACCAGAGCCGCTCGGCACCGCCCATCGAGCCGTACGCGACGACGAAGACGCCCGTGCCGATGCCGGCTCGACCGGCAGCCGCAGCGAACTTCTCCTCGGAGGGCAGCGGATGCCGGCCCCCGTCCGGGACGGACAGATCCGAGAGGTCCTCATCGACGTCGAGGAACGACGCGCCCGGAATGTGACCCGCCAGGTACTGACGGCGGCCCGAGTCGGGATCGCCGAGCTCCCAGCGGCAGTCGACCAGCTGGTACTCGAGCGCGCTCAGCCGCCGGAGGACTCGAGGATGCGCTTTAGCTTCTCGTGCGACGTGGCGACCTGGCGAGCTGCCTGCCTGCGGGCGATTGGGGCCATCAGGACACCGAGTCCGTGCCCATGCATCTCCATCTCGAATGAGACGCGGCTGCCCTCGCCGACAGGCTCGACCCGCTGAGTCCCCTCCGCACGAATCGGTCCGTCGAGGCCGCGGAAGGCAACGAGGCGCGGCGGCTCGAGAGCCGTGATCTCGGACGTCGTCGCGACCGTCCCGAGGCCGAGCTTCCGTCGATGCACGACCCGGCTCCCGGCGCGCACCGGTTCGCCGGTCTCGAGGGTGGCGGAGACGAGCCCGTCTTGCCACTCGGGATGACGCGGGACGTCGGTGATGTAGGCGAAGACGTCCTCCGGGCGACGCGCGATCTCGACCGACGTGGAGATGGGAGCCATGGAAACCTCCTCACGTGGGATGGCTCGGGCCGCGCGAGCCTAACGCATCCGTTGCCGAGCGGCCGTGCGGCGGCGCTCACTGGCCGACGAGGAACGTCACCGTCTCGCCGCGGGCGATGCGCTCCTCTTCCCCTCGGTTGGCGCGATCCCGAACCAGCGCAGCTGCTCGTCGACCTCCACCTCCGGAGCCCCGCTCTTCGCGCCGTACACGACGTCGGCGAGCATCTTCCGGTCGCCCCGCTTCATCCCGTGGAGCTCGCGCTCGACCACGTCCGGATCGACGCCCGCTGTCACGAGCTTCCTGCGCGACTCCTCGTCGAGCCTGATTCCGTTCGGGCCCACCGCGTCCGGAGTCACCTCGATCGTGACGAGCTGCGGGAGCCCTCCCTGCAGCGGCTCTGCAGCTGCGGTCCGGTCGGCGTCACGGAGGTAACGGATCGTGATGCCCGTCCGCGCCGCGTCGGCCAGCGCAGCCGCGGGAAGTCCACCGGCTAGGTAGTAGCGCACGTCCCCATCAGGGTAGACCGCCGCTCGAGGAGAACGACGTCTCGCCAGGCCCCGCGCAGCTCGGCGAGCCGCTCACGCACCCCGACCTCGCGGAAGCCGCATGCCTTGTGGAGGCGGATCGACGCCTCGTTCTCCGGGAACACGCCCGCGGTCAGCGTCCAGTACCCCGCCTGCTCCGAGCGCTCGACGAGCGCTACGAGCAGCTCGCGCCCGCGCCCGGCGCCCCGCGCCCCCTCCGCGACGTAGACGCTCACCTCGCCGACGCCGTGGTAACAGGCGCGGCCCGACGCCGGCGACAGCGCGGCCCAGCCCACGACGTCGTCGTCCCGTTCGGCCACGAGCCGCAGCTCGGGATGCGCCGCGTCCCACGCCTCCCAGGTCGGCGTCTCGGTCTCGAAGGTCGCGTCGCCGCTGCGGATGCCGTCCTCGTAGATCGCGCACACCGAGGGCCAGTCGTCCGGCCGCAGGTCGCGAACGATCACCGTGCGTGACTCGGCGACCAGACCGCGGCGAGGATCCCGAGACCGACAAGGACGCTGCCGCCGAACCAGCGCTGCACGCGCGCAATCACCTGGGAACCGCGCAGGCGGTCGGCGATCGTCCCGGCGGCGAGCGCGTACATGCTGTCGCTGAGGAAGCCGAGGGCGGCAAAGCTGATCCCGAGAACGAAGACCTGCAGCCATGCGCGGCTCGCACCGGGATCGACGAACTGGGGGAGAAACGCGAAGACGAAGACGATCGTCTTCGGGTTCGTGAGGTTGACGACGATGCCCTGCATGTAGGCCCGTCGGCGCGTCCGCGGGGCCGCCTCGGCGTCGGCCTCCTCGACGCCGCGCCCCAGCAGGCGCCGCACGCCGAGAAAGACGAGGTAGGCCGCGCCGGCGTAGCGCACGCCATCGAAAGCGGTGGTCGAGGCGAGCAGCAGCGACGAGAGCCCACCCGCGGCGAGCCCGACGAACACCACCGTGCCGGTCGTGATCCCCGCGACCGACGCAAGCCCCCCGCCGCGCCCCATCTCGATGCTTCGAGTGACGACGTAGAGAACCGCCGGCCCGGGCACGAGAAGCAAGGCGATCGCGGTCGCCAGAAAGACGGCATAGGTCGAAGCCGACGGCATCCGAGCGAGCCTAACCGGCGCGATGGAGAATCTGGGGGAGCGACCGGAAGGAGGATTCGATGTATGCGCTGATCGGCCGTGCCCGGATCAAGCCGGGGCACGAGGAGGAGACCAAGGTGATGGCACGGGAGCGAGGCCCCGATCTCGTCCGAGGCCTGTCGGGCAACGCGGCGTACTGGTCCCCGCCCCGCGCAAGGCGAGGGTGAGCTCGTCCAGCACTCGTTCTGGCTGTTCGAGAGCGAGGCCGACGCACGCACTGCAGAGGCGACCTTCAACTCGCTCCGGGAGATGCCCGACGCACCCGCTGAATTCGTAAGCGCCGAGGTCTGTGAGGTCATTTCCGCCATGTAGACGCACCGGCTAGGCAGCCTCGGCGGCTCCGGGCTCGCGTAACGGGAGGACATGGCGATGCACATGGCCGTGCGACTCCGTGCCGTAGCCGCCCGGCACCGGAATGTAGAACTCGGGATACCCCCACATGCCGTGCTCGGCGACGTCGAGGCCCGCCGTCTCGACGTGTGGCTCGACGCGGATCCCCCAGAGGCGATTCATCGTCCAGAGGGATCCGTACGACGATGCGAACGTGAAGGCTCCCACGGCGATGAGCCCGAGCGCCTGGACCGCAAGCTGGTACGCGGAACCCGTGTAGAGCAGCCCTCCCCGCCCGACGCCGACCGCGGCGGCGAGCGCGGGAGCCGCGAACAGCCCTGTCGCGAGCGTCCCCCAGACGCCGGCGAGTCCGTGCACGGCGACGGCGCCGATCGGGTCGTCGATCCCTAGGCGCTCGACGATCGGAACGGCAAGGACCGCAACCCCGGCTGCGACGAGACCGATCACGATCGCAGCCCATGGCGCGACGAACCCACACGCCGCGGTGACCGCGACGAGCGCCGCGAGCACGCCGTTCAGCATCATCGACACGTCGGGCTTGCGGAGGACGACCCAGGCGACGCAGATTCCGCCGACCCCGCCGGCCGCCGCCGCGAGGTTCGTCGTCAAGGCGACGTAGCCGAAGAAGCCGACATGGCCGCCGGTCGCGACCCCGAGCGTGGAGCCCGGGTTGAAGCCGAACCAGCCGAACCAGAGGATCAGCGTTCCCAGGACGGCGTACGGCATGTTGTGGCCGGGGATCGCGTTCGCCCGTCCGTCGTGACCGAACTTCCCGATCCGCGGGCCGAGCAGGAGCGCACCGGCAAGTGCTGCGAGCGCGCCCTGGTAGTGGACGACCGTCGAGCCTGCGAAGTCCTGCATCCCGAAGCGCTGCAACCAGCCGCCGGGCGCCCAGATCCAGTGCGAGACAAGCGAGTACACGACCGTGAACACAGCGCCGAAGACGAAGTAGACCCAGAGCTTCGCGCGCTCGGCCATCGCGCCCCAGACAATCGCGAGCGAGACACCGGCAAACACGACCTCGAACAACCAGCCGGCTGAGCCGGGGATCCCGGCGAACGCGGCGAATGGCGCCTTGCCCACGGCGAGAAGTGCGGCGACCGAAGGCGCAAATCCGTGCGTGCCGAGGACACCGTTTCCGTTCCCGAAGGCGAGCCCGAACCCGACGAGCCAGTACACGAGCGAGGCGACACCGAAGACGAGGATGTTCTTGCCGGCGATGTGGGCCGCGTTCTTCATTCGCGTCAAGCCTGCCTCGAGGAAGGCGAACCCGGCCTGCATGAACATCACGAGGACGGCAGCGACGACGACCCAGACGGTGTTCATCGCGATGAGCAGCTGATGGTGAGTCATCCGAGACGCTCCCCTGTGCGGTGATGGACGACGTGCGCCACGGGCGACATCCAGCAGAGCCCGTCGCCGGATTCGTGGCCGGTGCGAGCCGCGGCGGCGATCGCGGTGACCGCCCGCTCAGCCAGCCCGTCCTCGATGACGAACGTGAGGAGCGCCTTCGGCAGGAAGCGCGACTCGAACGTCTTGCCGCGGTACTCGTGCGTCACGCCCCGTTCGCGGCCGTGCCCGATCGCCTCGACGACGGTGACGCCGACGTGACCGGTCTCCTCCTCGACTGCGTCGATCACCGTCTCGACTCGCTCTCTCACGATGACCGCCTCGACCTTGACCATCGCCCCTCCTCGGTTCGAGCACGAAAAAGCCCCGCGACCGCTCGGTCGCGAGGCCTCATCGCCTCGGTGGCGCGCCTGCTCCGGCGCAGCACCTACCGACGACGCTAGCACCGTCGGCGGACACCTTCTGCTTCGCTTCCTCCATGCTCACCTGGCGGGAGTTCGAACAGGCGGCTCCGGAGATCGCCGCGAACGGCCGCGAGCTGATCGAGCGGTTCCAGTTCGTCCTCGTGGGCACGCTCACGAAGGACGGCTCCCCGAGGGTCACGCCGGTCGAGGCGTACATCATCGACGGCCACCTGCTCGTGAACATGATCCCACGCTCGCTCAAGGCCCTCGACCTCCTGCGAGATCCCCGTTTCTACGTCCACGCGCCGGTCACCTCGAAGGAAGGCTCGCCGGAGTTCAAGCTCGCCGGGCGGGCCGAAGTGCTCGCGAGCGCCGAACTCCGGCAGAAGCTCGACGACCTGTTCTGGGAGATGATCAAGTGGCGACCGCTGCCCGATTCCCACTACTTCGAGCTCCGCGCCGAGCGCGCGGCGTGGATCACGTATGGCGAGGAGACGCAGCGGTCGATCCGCTGGCGCGTGGGCACCGCCGAGAAGCACCTGGAAAAGCCCGATATTTGACGCGGGTGCTGCGAGCGCCTAGCCTTCGCGGGTCATGTTGCTCGTGAACTTGATGGAACGGAATCCGGTGGGCGGCAGCGGTCGCCCCGCCGGAGCGTGCGTCGACCTTTAGGTCCGCGCACCGCCCGTAGCGGCGGTTTCCGTCCTCAGTTCCCACTTCATTTCGAAGGAGCAGCATGTCCTCTCTCGCAACACCCACAACCGATCTCACCTCACGTCTAGACCGCAACGCGCCGGCCGTCGAGGTACGCGATTTGCGGAAGACGTTCCAGCGCCGTGACCGCAAGGCAGGCCGCTTCGCGCGCAAGCGTCCGTGGCCGGCGCTCGACGACATCACCTTCACGATTGCCCGTGGCGAGTGCGTCGCCATCCTCGGCCAGAACGGCTCGGGGAAGTCGACGCTCGTCCGCCTGCTCTCGACGCTCTTGATCGACGACGGCGGCGAGGCGCGGATCTTCGGCCACGACGTGGATCGGGAGGCGTCGACGATCCGCCGGCTCGTCAACCGCGTCTCGGTCGAGGCGAGCTTCTTCAAGAAGATGTCGGCCGCGGAGAACCTCTCCTACGCGGCCCGCTTCTACGGGATGACACCGCGCCAGACGCGCGTCGCCGTACCCGAGATCCTCGCCAGCGTCGGCTTCCCGCCCGAGCGGCGCGGCGAATCGATGGAGCACCTGTCGCGTGGCATGCAACAGAAGGTCGCCCTCGCCAGGGCGCTCCTGACCTCGCCCGTCCTGCTCCTGCTCGACGAGCCCACGACGGGGCTGGACCCGCGCTCGAAGCTCGAGGTGCAGGAGTTCATCCGCGCGGTGCGATCAGAGCACGACGCCACGATCCTCCTCTGCACGCACGACATGGCTGAGGCCGAGACGCTTGCCGACCGGATCGGGATCCTCGACCGCGGCCGGCTGCTCTTCCTCGAGCCGGTCGAGGACGTGAAACGGCGGTTCGGCGTGCAGACGCTCGAGCAGGCGTTCTTCGCCGCCACCGGGCGCGAGTTCGAGAACGAAGGCCAGGACGACGAGGACGACGAGTACCGGGAGGTGTTCGCATGAGCGAGTACGCCATCGAGATGCGCAACCAGCTCGTCGGCCTGTTCGGGATCGTCGAGCGGAACGTCTACCTCACGAAGCGCTACTTCCTGTGGGACCTGGCGTTCATGGTCTGGACGATCGCGAACACGCTCACGATCGTCTTCATCGCGCGGTCGGCCGGCCTGCATGCGGCCGCCGAGAACACGCTGGCGACGAGGCTGCTCGTCGGCGCGACGATCTGGGCGTTCCTCGGGATCATCTTCGAGTTCATGACGGAGACGGTCGCCTGGGAGCGCTGGGAAGGAACGATCGAGTACACGTTCATGGCGCCGCTCTCGCGCCTCGTCCACCTGTTCGGGCAAGGGGCGTTCGCGGTGCTCTACGGGCTGATCCGGGCGATGATCCTCTTCTTCGCGGTCGCCGCGTTCATCGGCATCCATGCACCGCAGGCGAACTACGGCGCGGCGTTCGCCCTGCTCGCAATCGGGTCGATCTCGTTCATCGGCGTCGGGATCATGACCTCGGTGCTGCCGCTGATCTCGCCCGAGAAGGGCGCCCAGCTCGGCTTCGTCGCACAGGGCGTGATGCTCGCCGTCTCGGGCGTCTACTACCAGGTGAGCGTGATGCCGGAGTGGATGCAGTGGATCGCGAAGATCTCGCCGGCGACGTACGTGCTGCGCGGCGACCGGAACTCCATCATCCATGGGGCCGGCCTCGCGTGGGTCGACGTCTGGCCGCTCTTGATCATCGCCGTCCTCGCGACGCCGATCGGGCTCGCGGTCTTCCGGGTCGGCGAGCGGCACGCGAAGAAGCACGGAAAGCTGAAGCGGTCCGGATGATCGAGCTGCACGCAGCCGAGACGGACGACGAGCTCGAGCTCTGGCGAAGCGTGCGTCTGGCGATCCTGCCGAACGAGCGGACTGCGTCGGTCGCCGAGCTCCGCGCCGGCGGCAGTTTCATGCTCCTCGCCCACCGGGACGGGGAGCTGGTGGGATCGGGCAGCGCGTCGAAGAGCGACATGGGCGGAGGCGCCGTGACTCCGCGCGTACTGCCCGCGCACCGCCGGCAAGGCATCGGGACGGCGCTGCTGAAGGAGCTCGCCTCGGAGGCCGAGATGTGCGGCTACGGCGAGGTGGGCTCGATGGTCGACGACACGGGCTCCTTCGCCTTCGCGCAGCGGTTCGGCTTCACCGAGACCGGCCGCCAGATCGAGCAGGTGCGCAGCGTGGCCGCTGACGAGCCGTGGCCCTCGCTGCCCGACGGCATCGACGTGATCTCGGCGGCCGAGCGTCCGGGCCTGCTGCGCGAGCTCTACCACGAGCTTGCGCTGCGGGCCTTCGAGGACATGCCGACGCCACGCAAGGTCGAGATCACGCCCGAGCAGTGGGAGGCGGAATGGGTGACGTACCCCGAGGCGACGTTCGTCGCCTTCGCCGACAGGGAGATCGTTGGCATGGCGGGGCTCGCCCAGGACGCCGACCGTCCGGACCGGGCCGAGAACGTCCTCACAACCGTCCGCCGCGACTGGCGCGGCCGCGGCCTCGCGCGCGCACTCAAGGAGACCACGATCGCGTGGGCGGCGGAGCAGGGCATCCGCGAGATCTACACGTGGACGCAAACCGGCAACGAGAACATGCGCGCCGTCAACGAGCGGCTCGGCTACGTCACGCGGAACATCTCGATCAGCGTGCGGCGGGCGTTGCCGCTGTGAAGGACTGGTTCGCCGGGGACGTCGCGGCCCGCTACGACGCGGACACCGCGGACATGCCGGTCGAACCGGTTGTGGACTTCCTTCTTCCGCTTGCCGGCGGCGGAGCCCTCGAGCTGGCGATCGGCACCGGCCGCATCGCGGTGCCGCTGGCCGAGCGCGGCGTACGGATCGCGGGCATCGACCTCTCCCCCGACATGGTCGCCGAACTGCACAGGAAGACGGACGCCATTCCGGTGGCGATCGGCGACTACGCGACGACGCGGGTCGACGGGTCGTTCTCGCTTGCCTACATCGTCTTCAACTCGATCAGCAACCAGACGACCCAGGAGGGGCAGGTCGCAACGTTCGCGAACGCCGCCGCGCATCTCGAGCCCGGCGGCTGCCTCGTCGTCGAGGTGGGAACGGGGAACAGACAGCACCTCACGGTGTTCGACCTCAGCGACACGCATGTCGGCGTGGACGAGTACGACGCCGACACGCAGCGGCTCGTCTCCCACCACTTCACGCTCGTCGACGGGAGCTGGCGACGCGTCTCGATGCCGTTCCGCTCGGCGTCCCCGGGCGAGTTCGACCTCATGGCGCAGCTGGCCGGGCTGCACCTACGCGAACGCTGGGCAGACTGGGATCGCTCCGCCTTCACTGCCGAGAGCACGAAGCACGTCTCGGTCTGGGAGAAGCCGTGAGACGACCTTCCGCGGAGACGCTCTACTACGGCTTGTCGTTCGGGCTGAGGATGCCCACGTGGGTCGTGATGGCGGTGTACCTCGTCCGCACGCTGCACCTCTCGCCGCTGCAGCTCGTCCTCATGGGCACGGCGATGGAGGGCGCAGTCTTCCTCTTCGAGGTGCCGACGGGCGTCGTCGCCGACACATACAGCCGCCGGCTGTCGCTGATCGTCGGCTACCTCGGCATGGGGACGGCGACGGCCGCCGTCGGACTCGTATCCACGCCTTGGCTCGTGATCGCGCTGTGGGCGCTGTGGGGGATCGCGTACACGTTCACGAGCGGCGCCGAGGAGGCGTGGCTCGCGGACGAGGCCGGGGCGGAGCGTGCGAGCCGGATCTTCCTCCGCGCGGCGCGCTTCGGGCAGGCGGGTGCGGTGGTCGGGCTTGTCCTCCAGGTCGCGGTCGGCGCTGCGTCGCTGCGCGCCGGGGTCGTGCTCGGCGGTGCCTTCACCATCGTGTGCGGTCTCGCCTGCATTTTCCTCATGGAGGAGCACGGTTTCGAACGCCGTCCTCGGGAAGAGCGCCGCTCCCCGTTCCACGAGATGCGGACGACCGCCGCAGCCGGAGCCCGGTATGCGCGGGCAGCCCCGGTGATCGTGCTCCTCGTCGGAGTGGGGGTCTTCGCAGGCATGTCGAGCGAGGGCTTCGACCGCTTGAAGGAGGCCCACTTCCTTCGCGACGTCGGCTTGCCCGCCGTCGGACAGCTGAGCCCCGTCGTCTGGTTCGGCCTCTTCTACCTCGTCGGCATGGCCATCGGCTTCGTCGGCACGACTTTCCTGATCCGCCGGTTCGAGCGCGACGGGTCCGAGACGATTTCTGCAGCACTCCTCGCCTGCGTCGTCTTCGAGCTGGGGGCCATGGTCATGTTCGCGGCCGCCTGGTCGGCCTGGGCTGCGATCGCCGGACTTCTCGGCGTCTTCCTCGCGCGCGACCTGGCGGATCCGCTCTACACGATCTGGCTCAACGAGCAGATCACCGACTCGAGCGTGCGCGCCACCGTGTTCTCGATCACCGGCCAGGCAGATGCGATCGGGCAGACCGCCGGCGGGCCGGTGATCGGGGCGATCGGGAACGTCTGGGGGATTCGCGCCGCGCTTCTCGCCGGCGCGACCGCGCTCGCACCGGCTGCGGCGCTCCTCGCGCGGGCGATCGGCAAGCAAGGCGCCGAGCCGGCGTTGGAGGAGCTGCCGGAGCCGACGAGTTAGCGTTCGCGCGTGCCCGCGCGCGCCCGCCGCTCCTGCCTCACCGTGCCCGCCTCGAGCGAGCGCATGCTCGCGAAGGCGCCGTCCCTGGAGGCCGACGAGGTGATCGTCGACCTCGAGGACGCGGTCGCGCCTGGGGACAAGGAGAAGGCTCGCGAGCTCGCCGTTGCTGCGTTGCGGCGCGGACAGCTCGGCCGGACGACGGCGCTGCGCGTCAACGGACGCTCCACGCCGTGGTGGGAGGACGACCTCCGCGCGGCGGCGAAGGCGCGACCTGACGTCGTCGTACTCCCCAAGGTCGAGTCCCCGGAGGACGTGTCCGCGGCGGCGGAGCGGCTTCCCGAGGGCATCGGGCTCGAGGCACAGATCGAGACGGCGCGCGGGCTCGTCGAGGCCGAACGGATCGCCGCAGCCGGGGGCGGGCTCGAGGCGCTCGTCTTCGGCCCGGCCGATCTCGCCGCTTCGCTCGGCGTACCGGTACTGACGATCGGCGCAGGCACCTCCGACACTGCGCTGGCGCGGGTGGTCGCGGGGGCGCGCGCATTCGGACTGCAGGCCGTCGACGGGCCACACGCACGGCTCGGCGACGACCTCGGCCTCGTCGTGTCGGCGCGCCGCGCGCTCGAGCACGGCTACGACGGGAAATGGGTGATCCATCCCAGCCAGATCGAGCCCGTCAACTTCGTCTTCACCCCGTCGCCCGCCGAGGTGGAGCGCGCAAAGCGGATCCTCGAGCTTGGGGAGGGCGCGACCCGCTTCCACGGCGAACTCATCGACGGAGCCTCGCGACGGCTCGCTGACGCTCTCCTCAAACGCTTGCCATCGTCCTCAGGGGGGTAGTTCCGAGTCACGGCTGCATTCGACCGCCGTCTTCGAAAAGATAGGACGCACCGCTTCATCCACGACGAAAGGACCGGAGATGACGTACACGAAGGAAAGGGTCGCCGGCGCAGCAGCGGGCGCGCGGCCCTACGTCGAGCGCGCGATTCGCGACAAGGAGCTGCGCGACAACGTCCGCAACGCCTACAGCTCGGCGCGCGCCGTCTACGACGAGCTCGCATCGAAGCGAAAGGTCTCGGACGCCGCCACACGCCTCGCAGGGGACAAGGGTCTGCAGGACGAGCTACGACACGCGATCGACGAGCTGAGGAACGCGGCCGGCCGCGTCCAGAAGGTGAAGCGCCAGTCGCCGGAGCCGGTGCAGGCTGCGCGGAACGGCCTCATCCTCCTGGCCGGGATCGCGCTCGGCCTCCTCCTCAACCCGATCACTGGCCCGGCGGTGCGACGGCTCCTCGCGCGCAAGCTGTTCGGGAGCGGGAACGGATTCGTCTACCAGGGGAACGGCAGCAAGAGCTAGCTGCGACCGAGGTGCTCGCGCGCGAACGCGCGGAAGCGGTCGCGCGCGGCATCGTCGGGCGCAAGCGGCTCGTCGTCGGCGTACTCCGGGTCGGCGGCGATCTCCTCCGCGACCGCGCGCACCTCCCGCTCGATTGCGGCGCGGTGGGCGGGGTCGCGGAGCAGCGCGTCGACCCAGCTCTCCGAGCCGTCCCAGGCGGGGACGTCGTGGTCGAAGAGGAGCTGGCCGAGCAGAATGCCGGTGCGGATGTAGGCGAAGGTCCGGAAGGCGAGGATGCGGTGTGGCGTCTCGATGAGCGCCGCAAGCGCAGAATCCTCCCGGACAACGCGATCGACGATGCCGCCGATCGGCTCGTCGACCAGCGGAATCCAGAGCTCATCGAGTTCGGGCACGGGAGAAGTATGGCCATTTTCGCGGGCCACCTATCCTTCACCGCATGGCTGCGACCGCCGACCTGCTGTTGGAGCGGCTGGCAGCCGGGCCCGGCGACGCGGGACTTTTTCTCGATTTCGACGGGGTTCTCGCGCCGATCGTCGAGCGGCCGGAGGACGCCGCGCCTCCGCCCGAGACGCGTGCGGAGCTCGAGCGGCTCGTCCAGCGGTACGCGCTCGTCGCGGTCGTGAGCGGCCGCGCGGGCGACGATGTGCGGGCGCGACTCGGCGTGGACGGCGTCGTCTGCGTCGGCTCGCACGGGCTCGAGCTCGAGCCGCAAGCCGACCGGTGGCGCCGGACGCTCGCGGCATTCGCGGCCGACGCCCCATGGCCGCAAGACGAGATCGAGGTGAAGGGACTGGCGGTGGCCTTCCACTTCCGCGGACGGGAGGACGAGGTGGAGGCGGTACGCGCGCTCGACGCCATCGCAGAGTCGGCCCGGGAGGACGGGCTCGTCGCGCGCTACGGACGCAAGATCCTCGAGGTGCTGCC
>Ga0070695_100000075_pt1 | contig 40319 bp, 36 predicted proteins | sample KBSK1252metaG_FD_65471 | JGI IMG/M metagenome (GOLD analysis project Ga0070695, IMG submission 65471) | Corn, switchgrass and miscanthus rhizosphere microbial communities from Kellogg Biological Station, Michigan, USA - KBS K1-25-2 metaG | ecosystem: Host-associated > Plants > Roots >...
GCTCGAAGCGTACGAAACACTGAGCGACCCTGAACGTCGACGGCTCTACGACCGAGAATTGCGGGACTGGCGCACGAGGGCCGCGATCGTCGCCGAGCCGATGGCCCCCTCGAGGCGGGTGCCAGAGCCTCTCTTCGCATCGCGTACGGTCTCGTTTGCTTTCCCGAGCAGGCGGGCGACGATCACCAGGACGACGTTCTTCGACGAAGTCTTCGACGAGCGATTTTTCTCGACCCACGAGGAATGGTGCTGGCGGCGCTCGTAACACATTCACAAACAATGAGTTGATCGCCTGGACATCCATGATGTGCTACCTCCGGCGACGATATGATGATTAAACACTCAAGATACTTGACACTAAAACAGGCATGCCGTATATAGGCTTCCCAGGAGGTTTCAGCAAGGAGGTTTACGCCATGTATGGTCTGGCCCGTTGGAACTCGTTCGACGATGTGTTCAATTTCCAGCGCGAGGTAGATCGCCTTTTCAACCAATTCTGGAGCGATCTGCCGACGCGCACCGCGACTCCGGCCGCGGCCGGTTCGTCACCTTCGTTCCAGGTGAATACAACGGACGATGGCTGGCGGATCGACGTGCCCATGCCCGGCATCGATCCAAAGGATGTCAGTCTGGACGTCGCCGGCAACACGCTGAGCATTCGCGCCGAGGTCCCCAGCGACGACAAAGACGCGAACCCCACGCGTTACGAACAGCAGTTCAACATCCCGCAGTTCCTGGATCTCGAAAAACTCACCGCGTCCCATCGTCATGGCATGCTGCGGTTGACCGTGCCACTCAAGGAGAGTGTCAAGCCGCGCCGCATCCGGATTGAGACCGAGGTCGAGGATCAGAGGCGACTAGTGGGTGCGAGGTAACGCAGCTCGGCGGGGTGGAAGGATTCGCCAAGGTTGCGGACGGGAACGTAGCCGGCTGACAGGGCTGACAGGGCACGGGCCGACGTCCTTCGCTGCCTCTTCAGATTGACGCCACCGTCGACGGGGCTCAACACCATGAGCCCCGTCGGCACGTCGGCAGTGACGGCGCGTGCCGCGTTCGGTTCCAGCCGCCGGCAAATCCGCACTCCAGCCTTAATGATCGACAGCTCTCACGCCGCATCAGCCGTCGCGGCGTGGCGTCGCAGATACAGGAGGACAAAGCCATGTTCAGAGAAGGGAGACAACTGACAACGATACTCACCGTCCTGTGGCTGGCAGCGCCGTTGATTGGCGCGGCGCAGTCTGCCGCTTCGAACGGAGCGACGTTCCAGTGGAGCGGCGAACTCGTAGCAGCCGATTCGGCAACCTCGACATTCACCGTGAAGTCACGGATCGCCTACGAGGAAGCGGTGTCGGAGCTCAAACGATTCAAGCCGGGCGAGAAAGTGTGGGTCGTGTGGTCGGGGATGCATGACTACAGCGACGCGGTCAGACAGGTACGACCCATGCCGGCCGGAAAGAAGATCGACGAAGACCTCGTGCTGCCCGCGGAGCTCGTCTCCACCGAAGCGCCCAATCAATACCTGACGATTCGAGTGAAGGTGCCAGCGGGCGGCCTGGCGGCCATCAAGGACGTGAAGCCGGGACAGTGGGTCACGGTCACGTCGCGCCACCGCCCGCCGACGGAGGGCGAGGCCGTTGTCGCGGTGAAGCCATATGTGGTGACGACCACCTGATCGCCTTGGACTCTGATCGATGAAGGTGCGGACAAACTTTTGAAAGCGACTGATGTGGGAAGTCAGTGAGCGGCGCAATCGAGAAAACCACAGGGCGTCTTCGGGTGGACGGCTGGAAGGCGCCCTGCGGCGACTGATCGTCGATTCTACGTACTCGGCGGACGCGATATTCCTTCCGCACCGACCGGGGTGCGTCCGTCAGCCTCGGCGCGCGGCCTCGATGGTGGCGATGTCGATCTTCTTCATCGGCATCATCGCGTCGAAGGCGCGCTTCGCCTCCGCGCCGCCGGCGGCAAGCGCGTCGGTGAGCACGCGCGGGGTGATCTGCCAGGAGAGTCCCCAGCGATCCTTGCACCACCCGCACTGGCTTTCCTGGCCGCCATTGCCGACGATCGCGTTCCAGTAGCGGTCCGTCTCTTCCTGATTGTCCGTCGCGACCTGGAAGGAAAAGGCCTCGCTGTGCTTGAACGTCGGGCCGCCGTTGAGGCCGAGACAGGGAATGCCCAGCACGGTGAAGTCCACCGTCAGTTCGTCGCCCTTCTTGCCGCCCGGGTAATCACTGGGCGCCGTGTGAACCGCGGTCACTTTGCTATCCGGAAAGGTGGCGGCGTAGAAGCGCGCCGCCTCATGGGCGTCCTTGTTGAACCAGAGGCAGATCGTGTTCTTTGGTTTCATGTTCGTGAGTTCCTTGTGTTCGATCGGGGACCGGCGGAGCAACGCCATCACGGCGCCGTCGCGCACGAGCCATATGACGTCGGCGGACCAGCCGGAATCGATCGAACGCTGGGAAAGCGAAGCCTATTGTAAGAGTTTCCGAAGGACTTGCGGCTCACTGCGACCGTAACCTTCGTGTTTCGAGGAGCGACACGTGTCCAGCCTCGACGTGCGAGATGGCCATCTGAACGCCAATGTGACGTCCGCATTCCGTCGAGGAAGTCGAGGTTCGCGCCAACAAGAGGAGGCCTCGTGCCCACAGCGACTATCGTCCGCCGGCCGTCTACTCGCCTCTTCGCGCAACCGGCGTCTCTCCTTCTGTCCCTCCTGGGTGTGCTGGCGTGCGGCTTCTTCTTCGCGGAAGCCACGCAGTACTTCACCTTCACCGAGACGTCGTACGGCGCATACGCGTGGGCTCGACGCTGGCCGACGCTGCTGCACGTCTCGAGCGGAAGCGTGGCACTCCTCGCGGGACCTGTGCAACTGTGGCTTGGACTGACGTACACCAGGCCTGAATGGCATCGCCGTCTCGGGTTGACCTACGTCGCCGCCGTGCTGCTGGGCTCCTTCGCCGCGTACTATCTGCTCATCTACAGTGAACTGGGCCTCGGGTTCAGGTCAGGCGTCTTCGGGCTCGCCTCCGCGTGGCTCGTGACCACCGGGCTGGCGTGCTTCGCCATCCGGCGCGGCGCGATTGACCAGCACCGTGAGTGGATGATCCGCAGCTATGTCGTGACGACAGGGTTCATCATGTTCAGAGTGCTGTCGCACACGATGTCCGCGTTCGGGATCGGCGTAGTAGAACGTCGTGGTGTTGCGGCGTGGGGCTGCTGGGCGGTGCCGCTGCTGATCACCGAAGCCGTGATTCAATGGAGAAAGATTCTCCAGCCGATCCCCCAGAGACCGTCATGAACGGTCTGCGCGGGTCATCGCGCAGACGACGGGAAATTGGACGTGATAAGGTCACTCATTCTCTGGAGGCCAGATGCTATCCATGCGAACAGCGATGACGACCGCAGCGGTGGTGGTGGCGTTCAGTGCGGGGTGGCTGGCCAGCGCCGCCGCGCAGCAGAAGGCGCCCGCTCCACTCATCACCTACTTCAGCCACGATAAAGTCGATGCGTCGTTCGCGCAGGCGCTCGGCTCCACGGGCAGCAGGGACCTGTTCGCCCGCAAGGATCGGCAGGGACACACCTGGGCCATCCACTCCAACAGCCGCGGCAAGGCCGACGAAGGGCAGTTGCACTCCCACGAGGACTGGACCGGCGTGGTCGTGATCATGAGCGGGGCGGCAACGTTCATCACGCCGGGCGCTGCCTCAACCGGCCAGGGAGCCCGGGTCACGACGGAGGGCGGCCAGTTGGTGGGAGCCGGTGAATCGCACCGCGTCGGCAAGGGCGACGTCGTGATCATTCCGCCGAACGCGCCGCACATGTACAAGAACATCGAGGAGCCGTTCCGGTATCTGGTGATCCAGACGCCGTAGGGGCTGCGCGCGTAACTGCTCCGCCGCTGGCCGTGACGTTCGTCTTCTCGCGCCGGCTCTTCCTGCGGCTCCTCGGCTTCGTCTACCTGAGCGCCTTCGCGTCGCTCGGCGTGCAGATCACCGGCCTGGTCGGCTCGCGCGGCATCCTGCCGATTGGGGCGCTCCTCTCCCAGGCGCGAGCGACGTACGGCGCCGAAGCGGTTCACGCCTTTCCCACGCTGCTGTGGCTCTCGAGCGGCGACGCCATGCTGCTGCTCCTCTGCTGGGGCGGCGCCCTGCTGTCGGTGCTGCTGATCGTCGGCCTCGCTCCCGCCGTGACATCGGCGGTGTTGTGGGTGTTCTACCTGTCGCTGACGGTCGCAGGGCAGGTCTTCCTCGAATTCCAGTGGGACATGCTGCTGCTCGAAACGGGGCTGCTCGCATGTCTGTACGCACCGCTGCGATCGCCCGATGCGGAGCCGAACCCGATCGTGCGGTGGGTCCTCTGGAGCCTCGCGTTCAAGCTGACGTTTCTCTCCGGCATCACCAAGCTGGCGAGCGGCGATCCGACATGGGCCGCATGGACCGCGATGACGTATCACTACTGGACGCAGCCGCTGCCCACGTGGACGAGCTGGTATGCCGCCCAGTCGCCCGCTGCGGTGCAGTACTGGTCGGTGCCGGCGATGCTGGCGTTCGAGCTCATCGTGCCGTTTGCGATATTCCTGCCCGCGCGCTTCCGCGCGATGCGGCTGATCGCCTGCGCGTTGATGACCCTGCTCCAGGTCGGCATCGCGGCGACCGGCAACTACGGGTTCTTCAACCTCCTCACGATCGTTCTCTATCTCGCGCTCCTCGACGACCAGACGCTTCGAAGACGGCCGGCCGTGCAACCAGATCGCGCCCCGCCGCGCCCGGAACCGAGGTCGTGGCGGCTGGCGATCAGCGTCGCGGCCGTGGCGATCGCCTGCCTGAGCACGGTCGCCTTCGTGCGCGAGATCCAGCTGACCGCGCGTACACGCGCGCAGATTGCGCGCGCATGGCCCGGCCGCATCCTCGACTGGGTCTCGCCGTTCCGCTCCGTCAACGGCTACGGACTGTTCCGCGTCATGACGACCGAACGGCTCGAGCTCGTCATCGAGGTCAGCGGCGACGAGCAGAACTTCGAGGAGTACGAATTTCGATGGAAGCCTGGAGACCCGCGGCGGCGGCCGGCATTCGTCGAACCGCACATGCCGCGCCTCGACTGGCAGATGTGGTTTGCAGCGCTGGATCCGGCGGGTGCGGCGTACTGGCTCGACTCGCTCGGTCAGCGCATCCTCGAGGGTGAACCTTCGGTGCTCCGGCTCCTCGGACCTCGCCCGTTCAGCGCACGGCCGCGCCGCGTACGCATTGCGGCCTACGACTATCGATTCACGACACCGGCGGAACGCGCGCGCAACGGCGCGTGGTGGGTGCGTACGTTCAGGGGCTATCTGAACTGACCAGAACCCGGCCCTTACTTCTCCTTCGGGAACTTCTGGGGACCTGAGATGTGAATCTCCATCAGGGCCGTCGCCATTCCCTTGTCGTCGACGACGAATTCATAGATGATGCCCACCCCGTCGAACACCGTTTGCGATTGCGGGACCAGCGGTCGCATCTCGCCGCCGTCGACGGCGGCGCGGCCGGTGATTTTGGCGATCAACTGATCGCCTGACAGCGACACCTCGATCTTGCGCTTGTCTCCCCCGTAGAGGCCGTTGTACACGCCGACGTACCGCGCCAGCACGTCGGGCGCGACGGTCACCTTGGCAGCGCTGGCCGTCCAGTGTTCGCTGCTGCGTTCGCACACGGTCTCGAGCATTTCCGTGTCGGCGGCCAGCGTCATGTTCGCCGTAAAGCCCCACGGTTTCGCGTACGCGGTCGGATCTATGAAGGTGACCTCGACCTGCATGTGCCCGAAGTCGGCGCGCCGGTATCGCTCTCGTATACGCAGCGCCTCGGTGTGCGCCTGCCCGTAGCGGCTCAGCCACGTCTTGTCGTTGTAGCCGTTGCTGTCCACGATCAGCGTGTCGCCCTCCCAGTGTCCCACCGAGTACCCCATCCAGCTTGGGGCGGCGTCGGCCTCGAGCTCGCGCCCGTCCGTAAAGATCACGCGATAGGTGAGATCGTCGTTCAGGATCGCGATGGCGGCGGGCGTCTGGAGGACGCGCTTCCACCCGGCAAATCGATCGGCCTCAGGCCCGCTCGGCAGACACTGATACGAGGGACGTCCCTTGTGGTACTCCCGCTGACGCTGTCGCATGAGGTCGTTGATCCAGGGTTGTGCGATAGCGGGGTCGAAGACCGGTTCGGGAAGCGGCCCGTTCCACACACCGGTCAAATCCGGCTTGCCGTCAGGGCCACGCGGCGCGGGCGCCTTCAGGTTCGGCTTCTTGTCCTCGGTGCGAGGGATGCCCGGCCAGGGACGATCCAGCCACTGGGCCGACGCGGGCGTCGTCCCGACAACCAACACAAGTGCCGCGAGAAACAGCCTCATACCGACCCTCCGATGAAGTGACAGGGCCATGCCGCCGCCGCTCGATCGCGGGATGGTAACACGCCCCGCGGAACTTCAGTGGATTGCGGTCGCCAAGCCGGCCAGGCCAGCCAATCAGCGATGTTCCACGCGCCAGACGAAATCGGCAATCCGCGCCGCCAGTGGCGCGTGCAATCCCGGCGGCAGGTTGTGCCCCATTCCCTCGACGAGAAACAGCTCCGCGGCGGGAATGGCGTCAGCCGTTGCGCGTCCGCCGCTGACATCACACATGCGATCGGCGAGACCGTGGATGACCAGCGCCGGCACGTCGACGCGCCGCAGGAGCGCCGTCCGGTCGCCGTCGGCGACCATCGCCAGCGCCTGCCGCGCCATGCCGGCCGGATCGTAGGAGCGGTCGAAGGCGCGGCCCGTTCGCTCGGCCGCTTCGTGCTCGTCGATCGGGTACGCGGGCGAGCCGATGACGCGGAACGCGCGAATCATGCGCGCGACGACCTCGTCGCGCGTCACCGCGGGGGGCCCGCTGAACACGTCGCGGAGCACGTCGGGCGAGACCTGCCCGACCGAGGTGTCGCCCGTGGTCGACATCATCGACGTCAGCGAGCGGACACGCCGCGGATGCTCGATCGCCAGCCGCTGTCCGACCGCGCCTCCGAGCGACGCGCCGACGACGTGCGCCTGCTCGATGCCGAGCGCGTCGAGCAGCCCGGCCGCGTCGGCCGCCATGTCAGACAGCGTGTACGACGCCGACGACAGGTCGCCGGCGAGCGCGGCGCGGATGTCCGGCGGCGGCGCGCCGGTGATGTGCGTCGACAGGCCGACGTCACGATTGTCGAAGCGCACGATCTGCAGGCCGCGGTCGACGAGGGCGTGGCAGAAGGCATCGGGCCACGCAATCGACTGCGCGCCGCCGCCCATGATGAGCAGGAGCAGCGGCGCGTCGCGCTTCCCGAGGCGCTGGTAGACGATGTCGATTCCCGCCGGCCCGACGTTCGACGCCCGCTCGTCGACGATGGAATCGTCGAAACCGTTGACGATCTCGGTCATGGGCCGGCGATGATACGGGGCCCGGCGGCGAAGAAACAGTCTTGAACATTCCGCGGCGCCGGACGGATACTGATAGCGGGCACCCGCCGTCTTCGAGAATCGAGGAGAACCATGCGTCTCACTCCACTTCTCGCCGCATCGCTCACGCTCACCCTCTGCGGCACCGCGCTCGCGCAGGAATGGATCGAATTCAGCAGCCGCGAGGATCGATTCACCGCCAACTTCCCGAGCCAGCCGAAGGTGACGAGCAGCACCTACCGGTCGCTCTACGGTGCCGAGCTGCCCGCGCGCGTCTACACCGCCGAGCAGGGACGCGCCCGTTACTCGACGACCGTCGTCGACTACAGCCAGATCGAGAAGATCCTGACCAACAAGGCGCAGTCGTGCGCGATACGCACCGAAGGGTGCTATGGAGGGACCGGGTTTTCAGGTGTCGGACACTGGCGGCTCGACTTCCAGGGGGCGCTCGTCCACGCGACGTCGAAGTTCCTCGAGCGCGACGCGAAGGTGACGCAGCTGGCGTGGATTACTACGTACGGGGTCGGCGGTCACCTGCTGCACCTGGCGAACCGCGACGGCACGAGCACGATGGCCGCGATCTACATGCACAACCAGAAGCTGTACATCCTCGAGGGGACCGTTCCGGCAGGGTATCCGGAGCCGCTGCTCTTCCAGCAGTCGTTCGGGTGGCTCGACGAGAACGGCAAGGAGCTGCGCTACCAGTCGTTGTACCACCCCGCGTTCCCCGCGCCGCCGCGAGGAGCGCCGCCTGGCCAGGAGAACCCTGGCAACTGACTGGCGTCAGGGGAGCTTCAAGGGGATGCGGCTCTTTTCCTCGCCGGAGCTGATCTGAAGCACGACGTCTTTCACGGCGAGCGGTAGCTCGAACACGACGTCGCCCTCTTTCGCGCTGTCGGGCTCGACGACTTCATCGAGGACGTTCGTCGGCGCCCGCGGCACGCCGTCCACGATCAAGCGATACGAGCTGCTCCAGAAATTCGCCGGGTAGCGGCCGGCGTTCATGTAGCGAACCACGAACTTCAGCGATCGCCTGTCGAGGTCAATCGGTTCGACCTGCGCGGAGAGGATCGTGGTGTCGGCCGCGCCGCCGGCGAGCCTCACGCGGCTCACTGCCGGAAGCGCAACCGGCTGCGTCCCGCCCGCGACGCCGACCGTACCAGCCGAACGCGATTGCGCCGGCGACGCGGGTGACGCGTTCTGCGCCGCTGCCTCGGACGACGGGCGGACGTCCTCGGTGCGCGTGCCCGTGTGAGTGAACGCCACGACGAGACCGGTCACCGCGGTGATGATCGCGGCAAGTCCGGTCAGGACCCCGGGCACGGTCTGCCACCAGCTTGGAGCTGCCGGGGGTTTCTCCGACATGGTCAATAGGCGAACACGTATGCCGCTCCGGAATCGGCTGCCGTGTTGTCGGCCTGATTCCCGTTGACGCCGCGCGCGGCGCCGTCTTCCTGGTGCGCGCCGACGACCATCGTGTGGCCGTCGCCGCTCAGCGCGACGGCGCTGCCGAACTCGTCGCCTGCATCGGTGTTGTCGGCCTTGATGTAGGCGCCGGCCGTCCACTTGCCGCCGCTGCGGGTGAAGAGATACGCCGAACCCGATTCCTCCGCCTCGTTCTTGTGCTCGCGCCAGCCGTTGAAGATTTCCTGGATGAGGAACTGGGAGACCTGCGGCGGACGAACGCCGTGGCCTGCGTTGTCGTCGAGATAGGACGTGACGGCGAGCGCATTGCCGTCGCCGCTCAAGGCGAGCCGCACGCCGAACGAGTTGTACGGCCGCGCGTTCGGGGCCTTGATGAAGCTCTGCTCGCTCCAGGTGGCGCCGTTGCGGGCGAAGACATAAGCCGCGCCCACCCAGATGTTCGCGCCTCGCCCGGGCGGCGCGTCGTCCGCGCACCCCGGCGGATCGATGCCCGGCGTCAGGCAGGCTTCATCGCCGGCGCCGACCGCGATCGTGTTCCCGTCCTCGCTCATGGAGAGGGAAAAGCCGAACCCGTCGCTCGGCTCGCTTTTCGATCCTTTGATGAACGCCTGCTGGCTCCAGGTGCCGTTCTGGCGCGTGAACACGAACAGCGCGCCGGACTGGCCGAACTTGTTGTCGTGCGGCGGATTGACGCCACGGCCCGAGCTGCTCTCGTTGAACGCCGCCGCGCCGAGCGTGTTGCCGTCGAAGCTGAGCCCCACGGAGAAGCCGAAGAGATCGCCCGCCTCGTTGGTCGCGGGCTTGACGTAGGCCTGCTGGCGCCACGTCGTCCCCGTGCGCGCGAACACGTAGACCGCGCCCGCGGACACCGCCGCGTCATCCTTGTCGTTGCCGTTGATCCCCTGCGCGCCGCTGTCCTCGGTGATCGCCCCGACCGCCAGCGTGTTGCCGTCGCCGCTCAGCGCCAGCGAGAAGCCGAATTGATCGCCGTCGCCAGGCGTGTTCGCCTCGTCAGCCTTGCCGGTGTTCGAGGCCTTCACATACGCCTGCTGCGTCCACGTCGTCCCCGTGCGCGTGAACACGTAGACGGCGCCGGCCTGCGGAATCGAGTCGTCGTTCTGGTTGCCGTTGATGCCCGTCGCGGCGCTCGCTTCCCAGTGCGCCGCGACCGCCATCGTATTGCCGTCGCGGCTGAGCGCGACCGACGATCCGAAATGATCGTTCAGCCCGGGGTTCGATGCCTTGACGTACGCCTGTTGCGTCCACGCATTGCCCTGGCGGACGTAGACGTAGACGGCCCCCGCCGCGTACATGGAGTTGTCGGCCTGGTTCCCGTTGACGCCGCGGGCACCGCCGCTCTCGAACGGCGCGCCGACGGCCATCGTATTGCCGTCGCCGCTCATCGAAATCGAGGTTCCGGTGTGGCCCTGGTTGCCGCCGCCGCACGCGAAGTGGTCGTACGCTTCGGCGTTCGAGGCCTTGATGTAGGCGACCTGCTTCAGCGGCAGCATCGGCGGCACGTCCCTGTTCAGCGTCGGCGCCTGCGCGCGCAGATAGCCCGTGACGACGAAGAGCGCCGCGACGGTCGCGACAAAACATACGCTCGCCGCGAGGCGGCCCTGCAGGACATGCGGAGGATGGTAGGAGTTGCGCATAGGTGGCCGGATTATAGGGCAGGCGCGCAGCGCGGATGGACAAAAAGAAGCGATAAGATCCGCGGCCAGGTTGTCGCGCGCTGTCCCGAGGCACACCGTCATCCGAGCGTTGCAGGCGGCCGCCGCCGCGCTGCTGCTCCTGGCCGCTCCGCTCGCGGGACAGCAACCGGCGCCGCTGCCAGCGGCCCTTGCACCGTTTGTTACGGTGAACGCGCCGGTCGTCGCGCTCACGCACGTGCGCGTGGTCGACGGTGCCGGGACGCCCGCGCGGACCGACCAGACCGTGATCCTCGAAGGGGACCGCTTCGGGCCGATCGGCCCCTTCGCGTCGACGGCGGTTCCGGCCGGTGCACGAGTTCTCGACCTGTCGAATCACACGGTCCTGCCGGGCCTCGTCGGCCTGCACGAGCACACCTATTTCGGCGGCGTCACGCGGGTGACGCCGCTGAACGTTACCGGCCCGCTGCTTTATCTCGCGTACGGCGTCACCACCGCGATGACGGCTGGCAGCATGCTCCCCTACCACGAGGTGAGCCTGAAACGGGCCGTCGACGAGGGGCGGACACCCGGCCCGCGCTTCCTGATCGCGGGCCCGTACCTCGATGGGGAGGCCGCGCGCAATCCGATGAGCCTGAAGGTCGGCACCCCGGAGGCGGCGCGGCGGGCGGTGCGCTACTGGTCGGAAGAGGGCGCGACCTGGATCAAGTTCCTCGGGGCCGAGACGCGCGAGGTGCTCCGCGCGGCCATCGAGGAGGCGCATGCGCGCGGATTGCGCGTGACCGGCCACCTCTGCTCGGTCACCTTCACCGAGGCGTCCGCGCTCGGCATCGACCTCCTGCAGCACGGGTTCATCACGAACACCGATTACATACCCGGCAAGCAGCCGGACATCTGCCCGCCGGGGAACCAGCGCGTCCAGGCCGACGTCGACGTCGACAGCCCGCAGGTCAAGGCGACGATCGATCTGATCGTTCGGAACCGGACCGCGGTGGTCTCCACGCTGGCCACGTACGAGTCGTTCATCCCCGATCGTCCGCTCGATCCCCGCGCGCTCGACCTGCTCGCGACCGACACGCGCAAGGAAGTCGAGAGCATCCACGCCGGGCTCGAGACAGCCGCGTTCAGCGTGCCGCCCCGACTGCTGCAGAAGATGATGGCGTGGGAACGAACGCTGGTCGCCGCGGGAGGACTCCTTGGCGCGGGCGTCGACCCCTGGGGAACCGGTGTGCTTCCCGGCCTTGGCGATCTGCGCAACTACGAGCTGCTGGTGCAGGCGGGGTTCACGCCGGAGCAGGCGATCCAGATCATGACGCTGAACGGCGCGCGGATCCTGGGCGAGGAGCAACGCCTGGGGTCGATCGCGACAGGGAAACGCGCCGACCTCGTGATCGTCCGCGGCGACCCGGTGCGAACACCGGCGGAGATCTACGACGTCGTCACCGTCTTCAAGGACGGCGTCGGATACGATTCGGTCAAGCTGCGCGACGCGGCGCGCGGCCAGGTCGGCATCAACTAGGCGGCCACGAGACTGCTCGTGACGTTTTCCCATTCCTCCAAGGGGCGCCTCACCAATCGCGACCTCGAGCGGTTTCCCGGCGACTCGCTGTTCGACCGGCTGGCGCGCTCGGTCTGTCACGCCGGCTGCCTCCCGCGCAAGGAGCTCTACGAAGCGTGGGAGATGGCGCGCCGCATCCGCCGCGTGTTTCGCGGCGGCCGCATCGTCGATCTCGCCGCGGGCCACGGCCTGCTCGCGCACGTCCTGCTGATTCTCGACAACTCGTCGCCGCAGGCGCTGCTCGTCGACACGACGCTGCCGAAGTCGGGTCGCGCCGTTCACGACGCGCTCGTCGACGCGTGGCCTCGCCTCGACGGGCGCTTCCTCTTCGAGGAACGTTCACTCGAGTCGGTACCGCTCTCCGATACAGACCTCGTGGTCTCCGCGCACGCATGCGGGACTCTCGCGGATACGGTTCTCGATCGGGCGGCAGCCGCGCGCGCGCGGGTGGCCGTGTTGCCTTGCTGCCACGATCTGGCCATCAACCACGGCGGCTCGCTGTCGGGATGGATTGACGGCGCGCTGGCGATCGACGTGATGCGTGCGGTGCGGCTCGAGGAGCGCGGCTATCACGTCCGGACGCAGACCATCCCCGCCGAGATCACGCCGAAGAACCGGCTGCTCCTCGGCGAACCCTCGCCCGGCAGCGCGACCAAGGAAGGCGCGAAAGACGGCACGAAGGACGAGGCGACGCGCAAGGAAAACGCGTGCAGAAGCCACGGCGGCGTGAAGGCGAACGGGACGGCGAAACCGGCGAAACGCTGACGCGCGTGCCGGTCTGCCGGCCCGAAACCGATTCCCCGTGGACCCCGGCTTCCCGTCGCGGTTGCGTTACAATCTGCCGCGTAAATATGAAGCCGTTCTCATCAAGGCCCGGCCTCCTCCGGGCTGCTGCGGCGCTCCTGCTTGCCGGCGCGTTCGGCCCGGCGCGGTTCGTCTATTCGCAGAACAGCCCCGCCATCGAACTGCTGCCCGTCCGCGGCAACGTCAGCATGCTCGCGGGAGCGGGCGGCAACATCACGGTGCAGGTCGGCAACGACGGCGTCCTGCTCGTCGACTCCGGCGTGGCAGGCTCGACCGACAAGATCCTCGAGAGCATCCGCGGCGTGTCGAAGGGCCAGGTCACCTACATCATCAACACGAACGAACGAAGCGATCACGTCGGCGGCAACGCGAACTTCGCGCGCACGGGCCGGCCGCTGGCCATCGCCCGCGCGGCGCAGGCGCGCGTGTTCATCGTCGGCTTCAGCTCGATCCTGGAGCGGATGAGCGATCGGAACGCCGCGCCGCCCGTGCCGGAACAGGCCTGGCCGAACGACACGTATTCGGGACCGCAGAAGAACCTGTCGTTCAACGGCGACGGCATCCAGATCTTCCATCAGCCGGCGACGACCGACGGCGACAGCATCGTCATGTTCCGCCGCGCGGACGTCATCGCCACCGGCGACATCTTCGATCCGACGGAATACCCGATCATCGACCTCAAACGCGGCGGCAGTCTCCAGGGAGTGCTCGAAGGACTCAACCGCCTGCGGCAGATGGCGATCCCGGCCGACCACATGGAAGGGGGCACGATGATCGTCCCCGGCCACGGACGGCTCAGCGACGTTGCGGACCTCGACATCTATCACCAGATGGTCACCATCGTCCGCGACCGCCTGCAGGACATGATCAAGAGCGGGATGACCCTCGAGCAGGTGAAGGCCGCGCGACCGACGCGGGACTACGACCCGCTCTATGGCCACGACACGGGAAGCTGGACGACCGACATGTTCATCGAGGCGGCCTATCGGAGTCTCACCACGACCAGCGGGGGCCGTTCAAGTAACTAGGAGCGAGTTGCATGAAACCTGGATTGCTCGTCTGCGCCGCGAGCGCGCTGATGGTCGTCGCGTTGGCCGACGGCCGGGCCTTCGCCCATCATTCCGCGACCGCCACCTATGTCCACGGTCAGGTCGTCAAGGTCGAGGGGACGCTGAAGGAGTTCATCTGGCGCAACCCGCACTCGTTCATGCGCATCGAGGCCACCGACGCGAAAGGTGAGAAGCAGGTCTGGGTGGTCGAGGGCGCCGCGCCGCAGCAGCTCACCGAGGGCGGGCTGACCGCCTCGACGCTTCGCGCCGGCGATCGCGTCATCGTCACGGGGTATCCCGGGCGTATCGCCGAGGATCATCGGCTGCTGCTGATGGTCCTCGAGCGGCCGTCGGACGGCTTCAAGTATCAGGGTCCCGCCGCGAATTTCTGATCATGGACATGCGCCGAGTCGTTCCGCTCGCCGCCGCGTTGACGATGCTGGCGGCGGCCCACATCACCGCGCAGCGTGGGGGCGGTGCGCCGGCCGCAGCGCAGGCCGGGCCTCCAGGCTCTGCGCGCGCCGCCGCGCAAGACGACTACACGGGCTACTGGGTATCGGAAGTCACCGAGAAGTGGCGCTTCCGGATGCTGGTGCCGGACAAGAACGATTACACGATGGTTCCGCTCAACCCCGAAGGCCGCCGGGTCGCGGCGGCCTGGGATCCCGCGAAGGATGAATCCAGCGGCGAGGCCTGCAGGGCGTACGGCGCCGGCGGGCTCCTCCAGGTTCCGGGGCGCCTGCACATCACCTGGCAGGACGACAACACGCTGCGCCTGGATACGGACTCGGGAACCCAGACGCGGTTGTTCCATTTCACGGGATCGCCGTCTCCGAGCGAAAAGCCGTCGTGGCAGGGCTACTCGCAGGCCGAGTGGGGCGGCGACCAGCCACGGGATCGGCGCGATGGGCAGGGCGGTCCGGTCCAGGACAAGGACGGCCGGCTGATCGTCACCGGCGCGCAGCAGAAGCCAGCCGATTATCTGAAGGTCGTGACCACGCGCCTGCGTCCGGGCTACCTGCAGAAGAACGGCGTGCCGTACAGCGGCAACGCGCTCGTCGAGGAGTACTTCGATACGTTCTCCGATCCCTACTCGAAAAACACCTGGCTCGTCGTGACGACGATGGTGACCGATCCGCAGTACCTGATCGAGCCTCTTCTCATGCACGCCCACTTCAAGAAGCTGCCGGACGCATCCGGCTGGGATCCGACGACATGCCACGCAAACGAACCACGCTGATTCTGCTCGTGCTCGCGGCGCTCGCGAGCCGGCCGGCGAGCGCACAGGTCAACCTGATCGGCGAGTGGTCGCCACGCGTCTACAACGACCACATGGACATCGGCGACTACACCGGCATCCCGCTCAACGAGGCGGGGCGCCTGCGGGCGGAGAGCTTTCATCCCGAACAGCTCGATCTCCCGGAGAACCTCTGCCGACCGCACCCCATCGACATCGGGTTGCGTGTCTCCGTGTCGCAGCTGCGCATCACGACCGAGGTGGACAACGAATCGCGGCAGCCCGTCGGCTTGCGCCTGCACGTCGCCTGGCAGGAGCCCGAACAGGTGATCTACCTCGATGGCCGTCCGCATCCCTCGGCGAACGCGGCGCACAAGTGGTCGGGATTCTCGACCGGACACTGGGAGCGGAACACCCTGGTCTACACGACCACGCATCTCAAGGAGGCGTATCTCACGCGGACGGGAGTGCCCAAGAGCGAACGCGCGACGGTAACGACGCGCGTGCATCGCTACGGCAACGTGCTGACGATCGTCTTCATCATCAACGACCCGCTCTACATGACGGCGCCGTACATTCGCGAATCCAGCTGGATCTTCGATCCCGACCAGATCATTCCGCCGTTCCCGTGTGAAATCAGCCCGGACGGCACGATCGTTCCTGCAGGCAAGGTGCCGAGCTTCCTGCCCGGCAAGAACGACGTGCTGAGCGAGTTCGCGACCGAATACGGGATCCCGCTCGAGGCCGCGCTCGGCGGCGAGGAAACGCTGTACCCCGAGTACATCAAGAAGATGAAGACGATGAAGGTCGCGCCGCGCACGACCACGGAGCACTACCGGCGCGCTCAATAGGTGGCGTTCGATCAACTTCCAACGACCAATTCCCAACTCCCAAGGGGGCCTCAGGTCTCTCTGGACATTGCAGGAGTTCTCCGATGAAGACGCTAAGTTCGGCCCTCCTGGCCATCGCGCTCGCGTGCGCTGGTTCGCCTGCGCATGCCCAGGGACAGAGTGAGATCACGCTGCTGGCCGTGGGGCCGATGCGTGTGCCCACCCAGAAGATCATCGCCGGCTTCGAGGCCAAGACCGGCCGCAAGGTCAAGGTGACCTTCGGCAACGGCGTCGAGACACGACGAATGGTTGCCAAGGGGCAGGCGCTCGATGTCTCACTCGTCATCTCGCCCTTCCCGGGAGCGCTCACGTCCGGGAGCATCGTCCTCGACAGCGGGACCCCGGTGACGAGCATCCTCACCGCGATCGGCGTACCGAAGGGACGGCCGAAGCCTGACATCTCGACGCCTGATGCCGTGAAGAAAGCGCTGCTCGCCGCCAAGAGGATCGGATACGAGGATCCGGACTTCACGGTGGCCGGGCAGGGGCCGCTCGAAACGCTGACGAAGCTCGGGATCTACGACCAGGTCGCCGGCAAGAGCGAGGTCGAGCTCGGCCCCGGTTCGCAAGGCATCTCTGCGGAGGCCACGCGGAACACGGTCAAGACGGCCACGCGGCTCACCAACGGAGACATCGACATCGGGATGCTGATGCTCAGCGACATGGTTCCCGACAAGGAGAAGTACGACATCGTCGGCGTGGTGCCGCGAAGCCTCACCGTGCCGCTGTCGGTGGTCGGATTCATCTCCACGCACGCGAGCGACCCCGCGGGCGCGAAAGCGCTGCTCGAGTACCTCGCATCATCCGAGGCGCAGGCGATCTGGAAGGACGCGGGATACGGACCGCCGGAGCGCTGGCGAGCGCAGTGAAAAGACGGCAATTGAAAGGAAGGCAATGAAGCGGACCACGTGGCCGGTAGTTGCTCTCTGCGCGCTCGGGCTCGGGTGTGGCTCGACGAGCAGCGTGATCCCCTCCAATCCGACGGGGCCCATGACCTTCTTCGTCAGCAGCACGAGGAGCGCGACGGGCAATCTCGGCGGACTCAGCGGCGCGGACGCCACCTGTCAGCGGCTGGCAACGGCCGTCAACGCGGGCGGACACCAGTGGCGGGCGTATCTCAGCGCCGAGCACGATTCAGCCAGCGGCGGCGGGCCCGTTGACGCCCGCAGCCGGATCGGCATCGGTCCGTGGCGCAACGCCAACGGCGTACTCATCGCGAGGAACGTCGCCGAACTGCATTCGCGCACCGGCGATAACTCGCTCTTCATCGACGAGAACGGACGGCGGATCAACGGACAGTGGCCCGGGTCGCCCGGCCCGAACGAACACGACATTCTCACCGGTTCGAACGCCGACGGCACGCTGATTCCCGGGAGTACGTGCAACGACTGGACGTCAGCGTCGGCCACCACCTTTGCTCGCGTCGGGCATACTGACGGATTCGGGGCAGGAGGCAGCACCGCCGGAACGGTGACGTCGTGGAATTCGGCCCACGACAACGCCAGCTGCGCCGACACGGTTCCCCGCGGCGGCGCCGGACGGATCTACTGCTTCGCCCGGAATTGACGGATGGGCCGGCTAAAGCCGGCCCCTACGCCTCAACGCGCTGATGCGCGGCGGCGCCGAGGTGACGGCGCATCTCGTCTTCATCGAGCGCGCCTTCCCAGCGCGCAATCGCGAGCGTCGCCACCGCGTTGCCGATCAGGTTGGTCGGGGTCATCCCCTCGGACATGAGGCGGTGAATCCCGAGGACGATGGCAACGCTCTCCACCGGAACCTGGCCGCCCGCCGACAGCGTGGCGGCCAGCACGATCAGCGCCGCGCCCGCCACTCCCGCCGATCCCTTCGAGGTCAGCAGCAGCACCGCCAGCAGTGCCACCTGTTCCGCGAGACCGAGCGGCGTGTCCGTCGCCTGCGCCAGGAAAACCGTCGTCGTGGCGAGGTAGAGGCAGGTGCCATCGAGATTGAACGAATACCCGGTCGGAATCACGAGCCCGACGACGTCGCGCCTGCATCCGAGCTCCTCGAGCTTCGTGATGATGCGCGGCATCACGGTTTCCGAGGACGTCGTGGCGAAGACGATCAGCAGCTCCTCGCGAATCCATCGGATCAGGGCGAGCAGGCTGAAGCCGCAGAGCCACGCCACGACGGACAGGATGCCGAAGACGAAGATCAGGCACGTCACGTAGAACGAGATCAGCAGGTGACCGAGTGAGACGAGCGTCCCGGCGCCGTAGCGGCCGACGGTGAACGCGATGGCGCCGAAGGCGCCAAGCGGCGCGGCCCACATCACGATGCCCACCGCGCGGAAGAGCATGGCGCAGAGCGCATCGAGTCCCGTCACGAGCGGACGTCCTCGTTCGCCGAGTCCGCTCAATGCCGCGCCGAACAGCACCGCGATGACGAGCACCTGCAGCACGTTGCCGTCCGCAAACGCGCCCATGACCGTCCCCGGAATGATGTTCATGAGGAACGGGATCACGCCCTGCTCCGGCGCGCGGGTGTAGGACACGACGGCGGACGGGTCGAGCGTGCGCACGTCGATGTGCATGCCTGCGCCCGGCCGCCAGATATTGACGACCGCCAGCGCGAGCACCAGCGCGATCGTGGTCATCACCTCGAAATAGATCAGCGCCTTGAGCGCGACGCGGCCAACCCGCGCCATGTCACCCATGCTGGCGATGCCGACCACCACGGTGGCGAAGACGATCGGCGCGATGAGCATCCGCATCGCCTTGATGAACGCATCGCCCAGCGGCTGCATCCGCTCGCCGACTTGCGGCGCGAAATGCCCCAGCAGCACGCCGGCGACCATCCCCGCCATCACGTGCACCCACAGCTGCGTGTACCAGGGGCGCCGCGCTGCCGGCGTGATGCGCGGCGAAGGGTTGACGGCCACGCTCATGACGGGAAGCGGAAGAGGCGTGACGGGTTCTCGACGAGCAGCCATCGGCGGCTCTCCTCGTCCGGGGCATACAGCGCGACCAGATCCATCAGGTCGCCGTCGTTCGGCATGACCGGCACGTTGGGGTGCGGCCAGTCGGTGCCCCACAGGACGCGCCGCGGCGCCGCCTCGATGAGCGCCCGGGCGTAGGGCACCGCATCGTGGAACGGCGGCCCGGTGCGCGAGATGCGCTCGGGACCCGTGATTTTCACCCAGCACTTCTCGTCGCGTCCGAGCAGGGCGAGAAGCGCCTGAAACGCGGGCTGCCCCAGGCCCGCGGACGCGTCCACGACTCCCATGTGATCGATGACGTACGGGACCGGCAGCGCCTCCAGTCGTGGCGCCAGTTCCTCGAGGTGCGCGGCGGGCAGGTAGAGGTCGACGTGCCATCGGAGCGGCGCGATGCGCGCCACGATTCGATCGAAGGCCGCCATGTCGGGCCGCGCTCCGAGCCGCGGCAGGAAGGTGAAGCGGCAGCCATCGAGCCCGCCCGCGGCGAGCACTTCGAGCTCGCGATCGGTCGTCCGTTCGTCGACGTTGCCGACGCCTCGATACCGGTCGCCGCTCTGCGCGATCGCGTCGAGGACCACCGTGTTATCGCGGCCGTACGGCGTCGCGTTGACGATGACCGCCCGTTCGACGCCGATGCGGGCGTGCACGGCGCGGAACGCCGGCAACGGCGCTTCCGGCGGCGTGTACGGGCGCGTCTCCGTGTAGGGATAGCGGTCGACCGGTCCGAAGATGTGGCAGTGCGTGTCGCACGTCAGCGGCGGCGCCTTGAACGCCGGTGTCCGCGGCGCCGGGTCGGGCCCTGGAATGTCGGGGACGAATTCCCCCGCGGAAGACTTAGACGTCGCCACCACTCCCCTTGAACCGATCCTCATCGTCGGCAAACAGGACGTTGAAGCTGGTCAACGATCCATAGCAGCCGCTCACATAACTCTGCAGCTTCACCTTCACGTCGTCGGCGAGATCGGAGGCGTTCACCTGCTGCTCGAGCGTGCGCAGGCGATTCCGCACCATCACAATCTTGTGGAAGAAGGTCTCGATCGGCCAGCTCTTCTCCTGCTGTCCTTCCGTGCCGGGGCGGAGCACCAGCGTGCCGCCGCGCCATTTCTCGGCGGGCACCGCCGGCGTGATGCCGGCCTCCTCGCGGATGATGGTCCGCAGGAGCAGTTCGAGATCGTCTGACGCGGCAGTCATGGACGGCGCAATCCTTTCTCGATCGCTAACGATGGGAAACGGCTCGGCCGCGGCACGGCGCGCACGCGGCGCGGACGTGCCGGCCGGCGGCGTACTCGCCGGCGGCGCGCCGACCGCCGCCATCCTCGGCCCGCCGCGGTAGTTGTGCTCGCTGCGGCAGGAGTCGCACGCCACGCGGACGGGTTGACCCGCTCCGTCCACGACGATCACGGTGTGAACGCGGTCGATCTTGCAGGCGCGGCAATAGTCCTCGATCGACCCGCCCGCCCGATATGTCCGATGCTCTGCCATGGGGATTCACATGGTCGCACGACTCCGTCTGCCCCTCCAGGGGTCCCTCACGCGCTGTGCGACCCGCATCGCGGGCGATTGACACAACGGCTGTGTGGATGTAAAAGCGGTCCACTATGTCAGCCCCTCGCTCATTGCGTGATCTCCCAGAACTCGAAATCGCTGCCGGCAACGGTCTCCTGCACCGCCGCGCGTTCCTGACGAGCGGCGCCACGCTGGCTGCGGCAATTACCGGTTACACGCTGAGCGAGACTGCCGCCGCGCAGCAGCTGACCGATGCGCCGTGGAGCATGAAACCCGGCACGCCGATTCCCGAGTACGCGACGCCGTCGGCCTTCGAGAAGCACGTCGTCCGGACGCTCAGCAATCCCAGGGGCGAACCTCGCACGCAGCACGCGCGCACGCCGCACCATCTCGTCAACGGCACGTTCACGCCGAACGGGCTCCATTTCGTCATCTCGCACTCCGGCGCGCCCGACATCGACCCGGCGCAGCATCGGCTCGTGATTCACGGCCTCGTGAAGCGGCCGCTCGAGTTCACGCTCGATACGCTCGGACGATATCCGCTGGTGTCGCGCATGGCCTTCGTAGAGTGCGGCGGCAACAGCGCGCCGCTCTTCTCGAACGAACCGCTGCAGGCCTCCGTGCAGACGATCCATGGCCTCGTGTCGTGCGCCGAGTGGACCGGCGTGATGTTGTCGACGCTGCTCGAGGAAGCGGGCATCGATCCGAAGGCGAAGTGGCTCATCGCGGAAGGCGCCGATTCGCTCGCGCTGAGCCGCAGCGTGCCGCTCGCCAAGGCGCTCGACGACGCGATGGTCGCGCTCTATCAGAACGGCGAGCGGCTGATGCCGGGCAATGGCTATCCGATGCGCCTCCTGCTGCCAGGCTGGGAGGGCAACATGAACGTCAAGTGGCTGCGCCGCTTGAAGCTCGTGGACCAGCCGGGCATGAGCTATTACGAGGCGCGCACCTACGCGCCCATCCTGCCCAACGGCAAGGCGTATCAGTTCTATTTCCTGCAGGAAGTGAAGTCGTTCATCACGCATCCGTCGCCCGGGCTGAAGATGAACGGCCCCGGCTTCTACGAAGTGTCAGGCATCGCCTACTCGGCGAACGGCCGCATTGCCAAGGTGGCGGTGTCCGCCGACGGCGGCAAGACGTGGGCCGAAGCCGCCCTGCAGGAACCCGTGCTGCCGAAGGCGTTCACCCGCTTCCGGTTGCCATGGAAATGGGACGGCGGGCCGGCGGTGCTGCAAAGCCGCGCGTGGGACGAGGCCGGCAACGTGCAGCCGACGCGCGCGGAGGTCATCGCGCGGCGCGGCCAGACGAAAACTCCCGTTACCAACCCCGCCGCGTTCCCGAGCCAGCACTACAACGGGCCCACGAGCTGGGCGGTCGATCGGACGGGCGAGGTGAAACATGTGTATGCGTAAGCGGGCGGTTCACGCTTCCGCGGCGCTCGCTTCTCCGTTCGTGTTCAGGTTCGTGTTCACGTTCGTGTTCATGTTCACGTTCATCTTTACGGTCGCATCCGCGCAGCATCCGGATCTCGGCAAGCCGATCTCCGAGGCCGACGTCGCCGCGTGGGACATCAGCATCCTCCCCGACGGGACCGGCCTGCCGCCGGGCAACGGCACGCCCGAGCAGGGCTCGAAGGTGTTCGCGGCCAAGTGCGCGGTGTGCCATGGCGAGAACGGCAAGGGCGGCGCCGCCGCGGCGCTCGTCGGCGGCCAGCCGCTGACGTCCGGCATCGAGACGACCAAGACCGTCGCGAACTTCTGGCCGTACGCGACCACCATCTTCGACTTCACGCGCCGCGCGATGCCGTGGCCGCGGCCCCGCACGTTGACGAACGAGGAGGTCTACGCGTTGACCGCGTTCATCCTGGCGGAGAACAAGATCATCGGCGCGAGCGACGTGATGAACGCCCAGACGCTGCCGAAGGTGCGCATGCCGAACCGCGACGGCTTCGTGCCGCGGTTCCCCGAACGTATCCCCTGAGACGCGGATCGCACCGTACGCAAGAACTGCCTGCTTGAACTTCTCCGCGGGACGATGACATCGTCGTCGTCTCATGGACGTCAGGAATGAATCCAGCGAGGCGCTGACGCAGCTTCGCGCGTACTTCGGCCACGTGCGCTTCCGCGACGGACAGGAACAGGTTGTCGCCGCCGTCCTCGGCGGCCGCGACGTCCTGGCCGTCATGCCGACCGGCTCCGGAAAATCGCTCGGATACCAGCTGCCCGCCGTGATGCTGCCGGGCACGACGCTCGTCGTGTCGCCGCTCATCTCGCTGATGAAGGATCAGGTCGACGAGTTGAACCGCCGGCGCATTCCGGCGGGCGCGCTGCACTCGATGCTGCCGGCCGGCGCCAGGCACACCGTGCTCGACGCGGCACGCGCGGGACGCCTGCGGCTGCTCTACGTCGCGCCCGAACGGTTCGCGTCGGATCCGTTCCTGCGCGTGCTGCGCGAGCTCGAGATCGCGCGCTTCGTCGTGGACGAGGCGCATTGCGTCTCGGAGTGGGGTCACGATTTCCGTCCTGACTACCGGCGCCTGCGCGCCGCGGCGGAGCGCTGCCGGGCAAGCGATCGCCCCGGCGGACGGCCGCCGATTGCCGCATTCACCGCGACGGCCACGCCCGAAGTGCGCGACGACATCATCGCCATGCTCGGCCTCGCCGAGCCGCAGGTGCTCGTGGCGGGGTTCGATCGGCCGAACATTCACCTGCGCGTCGAGCGCATGGCGGCCGAGGAGGACAAGGACGATCTGCTGCCGCGCCTGGTTCGCGGCCGCCGCGCGCTGGTGTACGCGGCGACGCGAAAAACGACGGAAGCCGCGGCCGCCGTCCTGCGAGCCGCCGGCGTGCGGGCCGCCGCCTATCACGCCGGGCTCGAGGACGAAGAGCGGACGCGTGTGCAGGACGCCTTCGCCGCCGGCACGCTGCCGGTCGTCTGCGCGACCAATGCCTTCGGCATGGGGATCGACCGGCCCGACGTCGACGCCGTGGTGCACTACGCGATCCCGGGGTCGCTCGAGGCGTACTACCAGGAGATCGGCCGCGCCGGGCGCGACGGACGCCCGGCGACGGCCACGCTGTTATGGGACCAGGCCGACGTTGCCACGCGTGAATTTCTGATCGACAGCCCGCGGCGCGACAAGCCCGGACGGAGCATGAGCGCGCACGACCCCGTGGAACTCGCGCGGAGAAAGGAGCTCGAGCACCGGAAGCTGAAACGCATGATCGACTACGCGGACACGACGGCATGCCTGCGCGCCACGATCCTCGGCTACTTCGGCGACGTCGCCGCCCGCGAGCGCTGCGACGGCTGCGGCAACTGCCGACCGGGTGCACTCGACGCGTACGAGCGCGACCTGGTGCGGAAGATGCTCTCGGGCATCGCCCGCGCGGGCGAACGATATGGCCGCCACCGCATTGTCGCGATGCTGCTCGGCGAGGTTGACGAGCTTCCGCCCGCGCTCAGGCGCCTGTCGACCACGGGGCTCCTGCGCCATGAAACGGCGGACGCACTGCGCGGCTGGATCGACGCCGCGACGGAGGGAGGCCTCATCGTCGTCTCGAAGGATCAGTACCGGACGTTGAGCCTCACGGAACGCGGCCGCGCCGCGATGCTGAACCGCCTGGGAGATTTCGCGATGCGGCGCCCCGCGGCCATCGCCGATTCAGCGCTTCGGCACTATTTCGACGGCCGCCTGCATCCGCGCGACGTCGACATGGTGCTGCGGCGGCGATTGGGGTTGTCTGGGAATCTTTCGCGTCAGAGAGGGTTCGATGAGTAGGAGCTGATCACGGCGCCCGCGGCGGTGGGCTGCGGAACGGATCCGCGTCGGGACCGTCGTCGGCGAATCCACCGCGCACGAACCCACCGCATCCGACGATGACGATGCACTGCGTCGCCGGATCGGGCCCGTGTCCTTCCGCGAATGCGCGCTCCGAGGCGCGCGCGCCCGCGAGCAGCGCCGCAAGGCCGTAATTCCCCTCCTGGCACCGCGGCTCGTAATAGATGCGATTGGCCTCGTCGCTCTGCTTCTTCAGCTCCTGCTTGACCGTCCACGATCTCGTCCACGTCGTCGGGTCGTCGATCGTCACGGCATATTCGATCGTCGCCGCATCGAGACGCGTCCAGCGTTCCACCAGGTGCAGGTTCTCGTGCGACCCCTGGAAGTCCGCTTTCGGCGAGAAGTTCGTCACGTCGACGACCAGCGTGTTTCCCTCCCAGCGGCCCCGCGAGTCGCCCCACCATTGACGGACGTTCGCGGGCAGGTGCGGCGCCGCGGTGATCGGGATGTTGCGAAAGCCTCCGAGTCCAGGGCTGATGTCGTAGAAGATCGACACCGTGCCCGGCGCCTGCACGATGCGGCTGAATCCGCCGATGAAATTGCCGAAGTCCGGGATGACCCCGCCGATGCAGCGCTCGCCGAGGCCGCGGTCCTCCGGACCGTTCGCGCGGTTGATCGCCGCCCCGGTGCCGCCCACGTAGCGCGGCGGCGCGTCGTTTCGCCGCGGTGAGACGGGTCCGTATTTTCCGCCGGCGCAGCCAGGCTGCTTGTCCTTGCAGGCTGCCGTGGGCTGGAGAAGCGCGAGCTGGAACTGGCGAAATGCGTCCTTCGCCTTCTGAGCCTCCGGCGTGAGCGGCGGCATTCTCCCGTCCGGCGGATCGACGATGAGCGAGGTGCGCCTGCCGACGGGCAGGTGCACCGTGAACGCTTCCTGGCTGAATTCGCTGTTGACGTCGCGCTCGGTGCCCGGCGCGCGGCGGCTCTCGGTGCTGTCGCGGCGGATGATCTCGGCGATCTGCCGATCGAGCTCTGCGCGCTGGTCGTCCGAGAGGAACTCCTGGTTGGCGTACCTGGCGGGCCGCTCAAGCGGAATGTCGACCTCGCGTGACCAGATGCCCTGGAGATCCGGCTCGCCCCACGGCGTGTCGAGCGCCGGTGTCCCGGCGACCGTCCGCGCGCTGCGCATGGGCCAGGACGGCAGGCCAGCGACGGCGAGCATCACGAGCGACGCGGCTACCACGGTCGTCACCGTCGCCGCGAGCAGCAGTAATCGCTTCTTCTGCCTGACGGACATGAGGTGTGGGACGCGCTTCGATGGTTGGCGAAGCGGCCTCATCTTACCCCCAACCGGCCCGGGAGCCTCCGCCACGATGGGCGCCTGAAGGCCGCGTAGAATTGCGCGTTCATGTTCGCCGACGCGGCGCTCGCCGCCCGCATCGATCGCGCCGAGGGACGCATGTGCGCGCACATCGCCGATTCCGTTCGCCTGCGTACGCCGCAGTCGGCGCCGTTCGTGCTGCCGATCAGCGGCGGCGAGGCCGTGTATGTCGGCCCTGCGTCGCCGTTGAACAAGGTGATCGGCCTCTGCCTCGATCGCGGCCTGGACGTCGCGGCGCTCGAACGGATCGAGCGCGAATGGAGCGGCCGCGGCGAGCCCGTCCGAATCGAGATGTCGGTCCTGGCGGAGCCGGAGCTGGGAGCGGCACTGACCGATCGCGGCTACGGCCTGCACGGGTTCGAGAACGTCCTGGGATTTCCGCTGGACCGGAAGACGCCCGGACCCGGAGTCAGCGGCGTGACCATCGAGCTGGTGACGGACGCGACGCTGGGCGCATGGGTCGACATCGCCGTGGAAGCCTTCACGAACCTCGACGGCACCGGCAGCGCGGCGGACGACTTCCAGCGCGAGCAGTTGACGGAGGTGTTCGAGGTCATGACGGGCGTGCCCGGCTTCATCCGCTACGTCGCGCGCATTGACGGGGAAATGGTTGGGCAAGCGGCGATGCGCATCGACGGTGATCTGGCGCAGCTGGCCGGGGCGGGCACGCTGCCCCGTGCCAGGGGCCGCGGGGTGCAGAAAGCGCTTCTTCAGCGGCGCCTCGCCGACGCCGCAGCGGCCGGCTGCACGCTCGCGGTGGTGACCACCGCGCCCGGCACGCGATCGCAGGACAACGCGATGCGCCGCAGCTTCGAGCTGCTCTACACGCGCGCGATTCTCGTCAAGCGGTAGCGCGCGACCGCAAGACCACCTCGCGGCGCACTCGCGCGCTCGATTGTCGCCGCGTCAGATGTATTTAGTCTGCCGCGAAGTGGAGTGGTGATCTCACCGCCGCATCCACCGTGGAAGTCCCCGATTGCGGTGCAGGGGCACCACGCCCCTATAGTGGGCCCACCTCTCAGCCTCCTCCCAGCGGCTGGCAACTTGGAACGACATTCAACTTCGAGGGTGACGTGCGCTCACGACTGGGCAGCCGCGTGCTGCGGCGTGGATTTCTCTGTTTCCTGACGGCCCTGACCGTGGCGGCTCTGACAGCGGCGAACGGATCCGTGCACGCGGCGTCGGGGTCGTCGGGGTCTTTCAATTTCGCTCTCGGCAACGCGGGCAACCGGTCCGTGACGAGAGGATCGTCGGTGTCGAACACGGTCGTCGCCACGCTGACGGGAGGCACGACGAAAGTCGTGCCCTTCAGCGTCGGCGGCCTGCCGGCGGGAGCGCAGGCAACCTTCACGCCCGCGTCCTGCGCGCCGCCGTGCTCGACGAAAGTCACCATCTCTACGTCGGCGTCGACGCCGCTCGGGACCTCGATGATTGTCATCGGTGGGTTGGTTTCAGGCGTCCTCCGCACGACGCCCTTCACGCTGACGGTCACCGATTCGACAGATACGGCGGCGCCGACGGTCTTCCTGTCGGCTCCCGCTGACGGTTCCACCGTCGGCGGATCTGTCGCCGTCACCGCGACGGCCGCGGACGATACGGCCGTTGTCGGTGTTCAGTTCGTCCTCGATGACGAAGCCCTCGGCGTGGATACCACTGCGCCTTATGCGGTGATGTGGGACACGACGACTGCCGGCGACGGTCCGCACGTCCTCACGTCCTTCGCCTGGGATGCCTCCGGCAAGATCGCGATCTCGGCGAGCGTCAACGTGCTCGTCGACAACCTGCGTCCTGCGGGCGACACCGCGGCACCGGCGGTGGCGCTGACGGCTCCTGCGAGCAACGCCATTGTCGCGGGGCCGTCGGTCACCGTCACGGCGACGGCGACGGACGATACCGGGGTCACCGGCGTGCAATTCCTGCTGGATGGAGCGACCCTGGGCGGCGAGGATACCGCCGCTCCTTATGCGGTGACGTGGGACACCACCACCGTCGCCGACGGCCCACACGTCGTCTCCTCGAGGGCGACGGATGCCGCCGGCCACAGCACGACCGCGTCGAGCGTCGGCCTGATCGTCGACAACGGGCTTCCGACCGGCACCGTGGTGATCAACGGCACCGCGGCTGTGACGAACACCAGCACGGTCACCCTGACGCTGTCGGCGGCCGACGCCGTGAGCCCGGTGACGCAGATGCGCTTCTCGAATTCCGGCGCCGCCTATTCGGCGGCCGAACCATACGCGCCTGCGAAGGCGTGGACGCTCTCCCCGGGCGGCGGAACGAAGACGGTGTTCACCCAGTTCATGGATGCGGCGGGAAACTGGTCGGCACCCGCGACCGACACGATCGTCGTGGATGACATCCCGCCGGCGATTTCCGCGGTCACGGCCGTAAACATCGGCACCGACGCGGCCACGATCAGGTGGACGACGGACGAACCGGCGACGTCGCAGGTGGAATACGGGGCGGGCACGTCGTTCACCGGCGTGACACCGCTCGACGGCAGCCTCGTGACCGCACATGTGGTCGTCCTGCCAGGCCTCACGGCGGGCACGAACTATAGCTACCGCGTGCGCTCGCGCGATGCGGCCGCGAATGAGAGCATCGGGCCCTCGAACGCGCTGGCCACTATGTCGGTCGACACCACGCCACCGGCAGTCGCGCTGACGGCCCCCGCGAGCAATGCCATCGTCGCGGGGACGTCGGTCGCTGTCACGGCGACGGCGACGGACGATACCGGTGTCACCGGCGTGCAATTCCTGTTGGATGGAGCGAACCTGGGCGGCGAGGATACGGCCGCTCCCTATGCGGTGACGTGGGACACCACCACCGCCGCCGACGGTCCACACGTCGTCTCCTCGAGGGCGACGGATGCCGTCGGCCACAGCACGACTGCGTCGAGCGTCGGCCTGATCGTCGACAACGGGCTTCCGACCGGCAGCGTGGTCATCAACGCGGGCGCATCGCTGACCAACAGCCGCAGTGTCACCTTGACGCTGTCGGCGGCGGACACGGTGACACAGGTCACGCAGATGCGGTTCTCGAATTCCGGCACGACGTATTCGGCGGCCGAAGCCTATGCCGCCACGAAGGCATGGACGCTGGCATCGGGCAGCGGCGCGCAGACCGTGTACGCGCAGTTCCGGGATGCAGCCGGCAACTGGTCCGCGGCTGCGACCGACACGATCGATGCCGACGTCGTCGCGCCGTCGATTTCCGGCGCCACGGCCGCGAATCTCCGCGTCGACTCCGCCACGATCACGTGGACGACGGACGAGCCGGCCACCTCGCAGGTGGAGTACGGGCCCGGAACGGCGTTCACGAGCGCGACGCCGATCGACAACAGCCTCGTCATCGCGCACACGGTCGTCGTCCCCGGCCTCGCCTCCCGAACGGGCTACGTCTACCGCGTGCGTTCGCGGGACGCGGCCGCGAACGAAGCCATCAGTGCGACGAACACGTTCACGACACCGACTCCCCCCGATACGGCGCCCCCCTCGGTCCCCGGCGGTGTCTCCGCCACCGCGACGTCCGCCACGACCATCGTGGTGAGCTGGCTCGCGTCCGCTGACGATGTCGCGGTGGCCGGCTACGAGGTGCTCCGCGACGGAATCAGCGTCGCGACCCTCACGACCACCTCGTACTTCGACAGCCGCCTCTCGCCGTCGACACCGTACTCGTACACGGTTGCGGCGTTCGACGCGGCAGGGAACCGCTCGGCTCAGTCGAGTGCCGGCGCTACCAGCACGCTGCCGGACAAAACGCTGCCGTCCGTCGTCATTTCCTCGCCCGCCGACGCCGCAACGGTCGCGGGTACTGTGACGATCTCGGCATCGGCGCAGGACGACGTGGCTGTCGCCGGTGTCCGGTTCCAGATCGACGGCAGCGACGCCGGAGCCGAGCTGGGCGCGGCGCCGTACACGACCAGCGTCGATACGACGGCGTTATCGGACGGGACTCACGTGCTCACGGCCGTCGCGCGCGACGCTTCGGGTAACTCCGCGGTCTCGCCGCCGATTTCCGTCAAGGTCAAGAACGCGCCGGCCTCAACCGCTGGAATCCCGACGCTCATTCAGCACGTCACGACCTCGTCGAACTACGACCCCACAGAGCTTGGCAACAACTTCAGGATCCACCTGGCGGATCCGGCGGGCGCGAACAACTGCATCATCCTGGGCATCCGCTACCCGGATGCGGTGGGGCGGACGGTCGCGATTGCCGACGACCACGGAAATACGTGGCTCAGTGGTCCGACAATCAGCAGCAATGGAGTCCGATCGCGCATCTTCTACGTCACCGGGGTGGTCGCGGGCACCCGTGACATCACGGTGACCTTCGACAACGCGCTGTCGGGATTCCAGGCGCAAATCTCGGAGTTCTACAACGTCGCCGTCAACTTCGCGCTCGACGGCGCCAGCGGCAACGCAAAGGCGCTCAATCCGGACATTACCGCGGGCAGCCTGACGACCACCGTGCCCGGCGACCTCATCTACAACTACGTCACGACGAACGACTTTGGAGCGCCCATCACCGGCATGACGTCAGGTGCGGGCTTCACGCTGCTCTCCGCCGACCGCCTGCGCGCGTCCGCGGCGCAGTACCGCGTGCAGACCGAGCCGGGGGCCGTCGATCCAGCGATGACCGTGACCTCGTTGCGAGGGTCGATGAATTCGCTGTCGATCGCGTTGAAAGCCGCGACTGCAGGCACCGCCCCGCCCCCCGGGATACGGGTCGTGCACGTGTATCACGGGTACTGGCTGGGCACGCCGGCGAAGCTGCAGTTCCCGTCGACGGGCAACCTGCTCGTGCTGGCGACCTCGTTCGGAACCGGCAACTCGAACATCTCGTCGATCGCGTCCACGCCCGTCAACACGTGGACGAAGGTCACGCTGGCTCCCGTCCGGACGACGGACCCGCAGGTGCTCTATGCCGCGAATGCGGCCACCGGGCCCGACCTGGAATTCGCGATCACGGCGAGCCTGAAGTTCGTGCAGTTCGTGATGTACGACGTCACCGGCGCAGCGGCCGCGCCGTTCGACGGCGCCGCGAAGGCGACGGGGAACGACCTCGCCAACGAAAGCATCTTCGGCGCGCCGCAGATTTCGAGCACCGGGCCGGGTCTGATCATCGCCACCCTGCCGATGGGTCACGGTCCTCCCATCGACTGCACGACGACCGGGTGCATGTTCGACGGGGTGACCTATCCGGGAGAGGCTGACGGTTCGACGTTCGAGTCGTCCGATGGCTACGCCCACCTGTATACGACCACGGGCGGATGGACGGTTTTCGACTGGCGGCCGGCCGCGCTTGACCTGCCGTCTGCGTGGTTCGCGCTCGCTGTCGGGTTCCGGTGACCCGCGCGCTCGTCGTGTCCTTCGTGGCGATCGGGCGGCAGTGCGCTAGCGGATCGCGCCTTGAAAATACGGTGGGAGGTCCTTCTTCGTATCCCTGAGGATTTCGACGATCGACTGGCGGTCCGCGAGCGAGAGAGCCGACCGGTAGCGCGGGTCCTTTTCCTCGCCCGACAGCACGTCCCACAGGCGCTTGTAGATCGGCGCCTTGGCGAGCGCCGGCAGCGCGTCGAACGCCGGCGAGTAGATCAGGTAGCTGCAGGGGTACTTCATCAGGCGGCGGCTGAGATCGAGCTCGTAGAGCGAACGGCCCTTTCGATCGCGCGGCCCGCCGCTCGAGAACCGTTCGGCGAATCCGGAGGCGCCGCGTACGCGATCGGTCAGCTTCGCCTCGTCGACGAAGAGCAGGTAGTCGACGACCTCGCTCGCCACGCCGTTCATCACGGCCGCGATGCTCGCCTGCTGCTCGGGCGTCGCGGTGAACGGCGCGTGCAGCGACGGGTCGGCGGCGCGCGCCTCCCATGCCGCCCGCGTCAACAGGTTGGTCATGCCGGCCTGGTGCGTCAGCACCAGCTGGGCGACGACGTCGCTCGTGAGCGCCGGGTAGCCGCCCGCGTCGAACAGACCTTCTACGGACGAGAGCTCGTGGCTCGGCCGCGCGTCGAGCGCCGCGGCCTCGTTGCCCATGTTCTGCACCGAACCGGTGCTGCCGGTCACGAACCATCCGCCGAATCGCCGCGTGATCGGGTCGCTGTGATCGATGTGGCGCGGAATGCCTGAGAACTGGTTCGGCTGGGCGCGCGTCGTGCTGAACATGAGCAGGCCGGGCACGCCGAGCGTGTTGCCGGCCATGTGACAGCCGAGGCAGATGAACGCGCGCTGGAACTGCGGCGGGCCGCCTGCGTCCCCGCGCTGCTCGAGCGTGTAGAAGACGATGCCCGCGGTTTCGTCGTGCGCCGCGACCTCGAGCACGTCGCCGCCGCGCACCCACCCGAGCGCGACGCGGTCGTTGAAGAACAGCGCCCGCGGATTCTGTTCGCCGATGCGCTTGCCCTGCAGGCTCGTGCGCGAGAACACGAGCATCTGCGAATCGATCGGAATCTGCAGCGCGTTCAGCGCCGAGCGCAGGAACCCGCTCGTGGGGTCGAACGTGAACTGGAGGGACCCGTCCTGGAGCTTCCTGTTCACCTCGACGACCGAGTTGTTCAGGCGCGCGGTCGTGTAGGCAATCGCCGGGTCCTCGGACGATCCCATGAACGTCCCGGCGCGCTGGGCGTCAACCGACGCCCACGTGCCGGCGGCGACGAGCGACCCGAGGCCGACGGAAAGGAGGGATCTCCAGCGCATCTGGTGCCAAGATCTTGCGTGGCTCCCCTCTTCCCGTCAAGACCCGCCACTTGAAAACTTCAAAACTTACTTTTCCACTTCTCCCCTTTTCCACTTTTCCACTTAGTTAGTACGAGATCCGCACCGCCGCCCAGTCCAGCGTGAAATCGCGGGCGGTCGACGTCGCCACGTTGGTGATTCGAATGCGGAAGTTGCCATTCGACAGCTCCACGGGCGTCCACGTCCGGCCCCAGGTGTTGGTCGCGCCGCCCAGGGTGCGGGATCGCATCGACGTCGACAGCGTCGATGTCGCCTGCGGGGCCGTCCACGAGGCGCCGCCGTCCCACGACAGCTCGACGCACATGCGCGGCGAACCGGCCGTGTCGTCGACGCGCGAATCGAGGCGCACCTCGATGCCCTTGACGGTCGCGCCCGACGGCAGCGTGATGCCGTAGTTGAAGAACTGGTGCTTGTCTCGCGCCGTGCTGGTGCACGACGAGCTCGAGGCGGTGCCGCTGTCGTTGTCCACCGCGTTCAGGGCGTCGTCGCCCATCGCGTTGCCCGGGTTGACCTCGAACCCGTTGCCGTCGCCGGCGCCGCCGGGCGCGTTGGCGGTGGGACTCAGCAGGCCCGTGTTGCTGCCGGCCGTGCCGCCGCCAGCCATCACGGTGATGATGGCCGTCTGGGTCGAGCCATACGTTCCGGTGATGGTGACCTGTGTGTCCGCCGACACGGCGGACGTGGTGATCGTGAAATTGGCCCATCCCTGTCCGGCGGGTATCGTCACGCTCGCCGGCACCTGCGCCGCGGCCGTCTTGTTGCTCGAGAGCGTCACCCGCGCGCCGCCGGATGGCGCGTTTCCGCTGAGGAAGAGCGTCGCCGGGATGCTGTTGCCGCCCGTCGTTCCGCTGACGCTCGGCGTCACGGAGCTGAGCGTGACGACGTTCGGATCCGGGTAGACGCTGATCCACTGCGACTTGGTGCCGGCGCCCGATTGCGCGGTGATCAGCACCGACTGGAAACTCGAGACCGACGCCGTGCCGATGGTGAAGCTGTTCGCGCTGTTCCCCGCGCCGACCTGCACGCTCGGCGGCACCTGCGCGACGGACGGGTCGCTGCTCGTCAGCGACACCGTGGTGCCCCCCGCGGGCGCGGGCGTCGCCAGGCCGACGGTGCCGTGGAACGAGCCGCCCCCGATCGTCGATACGCCATCGAGCCCGAGCGCATACAGGTCCGGGATGGCCGGTTGCGAGGGATCGATGCGCAGCACCGCCGCGTGCATGCCGGCTTCGTTCCCGTACGACGCCTGCACCAGCACCCAGTACGGCGCCACGACCTGCGGCGCGCTGATTGGGAAGCTCGCACTGGTGCGTCCGGCCGGCACGGTGACGTTGCCGTTCGGCGTGACGACCTGCCCTTCCATGCTGCCGTTCACCCAGACGGTCGCTCCGCCCGTTGGAGCCGGACCGGTGAGCGTCACGGTTCCGGTCGTACCGCCGCCGCCCGGCACGCTTGGTGTCGCCACCGTGACGGTGGACAGCGCCGGTGGTGGAGTTGGCGCACCCGCGGGGAGCACCGTCAACCATGTTTCCGGGGCGCGATAGTCGTCGTTGGCGGTTCCCGTGTTGAGGGTGATCTGCGCCGATGCCGCCACCGTGGAGGTCGGGATCGAAAAGCTGACGCTCGATTGGCCTGCGGGCACCACGACCTTCGCGGGAGGCCGCACGATCGAGGTGTCGTTGCTGACCAGCGTCACCTCGGCGCCGCCGGACGGCGCCGCCCGCTGCAGCGTCACCGTTCCCGTGACGGGGTTTCCGCCGACGACGGCGTTCTTGTCGAGCGAAAGGCTGAAGAGCAGTGGAAACAGGCCGAGCGAGTTCTGCTGCCAGCTCAAGCCGTAGGCGGCACGAAGGTCGCCGACCGTTGCGCCATGCACCGGTATCGACGTGATGGGCGAAACGGTGGCATCGGTCGATCCCGCGGGGATCGTGACGCTGAACGGGACCTCGGCATGCGGCAGGTCGCTGATGATGCGCACGACGGCGCCGCCAGGCGGCGCCGGGGCGCTCAACGTGACCCGCGCTTGTGTCGAGGCGCCGCCATAGACGGTGCTCGGCTGCGGAAGCAGCCAGAACAACGTGAGACCTGGCGTCGTGGGCGTGGCGACGACGCGAAATTGCTGGCCGGCCGACCACGGCCCGTACGTGTTGCCGTGCTGCGCGCGGACGCGCCAGTAATACGTGCCCGGGGCGAGATCCGACACGAGCGTGTAGTCGGAGCGGCTGATGTTCTGCACCAGCAGCACGCCGAAGGTGCCCGCGAACGTCGGCTCGTCGTCCACGTCGATGTCGTAGCCCGGAATCTGGGGATTGGCCGTGTCGGTCCAGTCGAAGGTGAACGGCAGCGAAACGGTTGCGCCCCCCGCTGGTGACAATGGCGTCGGCGCCGGTGGCACGGGGGCGGTGTTGACGATGTGCACGTTCAGTACGGCCGACGGCAATCCGCGGACGTTGTCCACCGACACGGGGCGCACGCGGTAATAGATGTTGGGAATCTCGTTGCCCCATCCCGCGTCGAACGAGGTGCCAAATTCCATCGGGCCCAGGCTCAGCGTCAACGGATACGAGAAGCTCGGCTCGTCGTCGGCTTCGAGGATGTAGTACTGGGCGCCCTGCACCGCCGTCCATGTGATCTTGAAGAACTCGTACGGGTGGAAGCGCGAGCCGTTGCCGGGGCCCGTGATCGTGGGCGAGCCGGACGGCGCGGGGCCGAGACCGTTGACGGTGAAGCTTTGCACGGCCGACCACGCGGAGTCGATCGAGCCCACCGCGCCGCCGACCGTCTGCGTCGCCTTCACCCTCCAGAAGTAGGTCGCGTTCGGGAGACCGCTCACGCGATCCCGCGTGGGGATGGGATCACCGTTGCGGGTGTCGGTGAAGCCCGACGCGATCACGACGCCGAAGCTCGAGGTGGTCCCGACCTGCCAGATGTAGCTGCCGATCGGACCGTCCGGGTCGGAGACGGCCGTCCATTGAAGCGTCAGCGGCTGCGCGACCGTCGCGCCGCTGGTGGGACTGATGAGCGTGGGTGCCGGTGGAGGTGTCTGTGCGGCGGCGTTGAAAACGGGGATGAAGAGAACGAGGAGGAGCGCGACAAACGTCGGCCTCGGTTGCATGCGAAGACCCCCAATCCCAGTGGGAACTGGTCAGTGCAGCGTGCCGGGGGGCATTCGCCGCGTTCGTCGCGCACGCCAAGCCATATGTGTGCCGCGATTTGCGCGTGTGAATGCGATGGACTGTGTGCTTGACCGGGTTCGGCGCGCGTAATGCGCTTTCGATCGCAGTAACCGACGCGGCGCGAGAGGATGAGCTGGAACGCGCGTCTAAAGCGGCTCGATGAATCGCTGCAGCACGCCCTCGATGCCGTCGCGTTCGTGCAACGTCTTCGAGAGCGGAACCGGCCACTCGACGGTGAGACTGGTGGCGAATGCCTCGCCCGCGGCGGTCGCTTCTCCAGCGCGGCGGAACGCGAAGCGGATGCGGGTGCGATCGACCTTGATCGAGTCGACGATCAGGACGACGCCGGGCTCGAACTGGCGCAGCGACAGCGGGGTGATCGTCTTCACGATGCCGATGTCGAGATGATAGGCGCGGACGAAGCGCGTCGACATCTCGTCGACGACTTCATTCGGCGTCTGCTCGACCACGTCCTCGTCCTCCGGCCCCGGCGCGGCGAACTCGTAGTACTGCCCCTCGGGTGTGGCGATGGTCAGGCCGGCCTGCTTGCCGCGGTAGTGAATGCCCACGCGCCCCACTTCGTCGTAGAGCACGGTGTAGAGCGTGCTCTTCACCACGACGCGGCGTCCGTTCCACCGCTTGGTGAAGTCGCCGGCCGCCGGCCCGCCCGCGGTGACGGACACCGCACCGCACACCAGCATCAGCACGGTCGCGAGCAGCCGCCGCACGAAAGGCGTGACTGGAAACATGGTGCAATCGCCCCGAGCAAGCGATGTACCGGCACATTGCGCAGGGATTTCGCGCGGGTGGGCGCATACGCGCGCCACAGAACTGTAAGCGCGGACTCAATTCTTGAGCGCCGCGACTTCCGCGCGCGTCAGCAGCCGCCAGCGGCCGATGGCGAGCGTCCCGATCGCGATCGGCCCGATCTGCACGCGCACGAGTTTCAGGACGCGCGCGCCGAGCGCTTCGATCATCCGCCGCACCTGCCGGTTGCGTCCTTCGGTGAGCGTGATCTCGATGTGCGTGTACTTCGCGGAGTCGCGTACCCTCGTCACGCTCGCCGGCCGCGTCGGGCCATCCGACAGCGCGATCCCGTCGCGCAGCTGCTGCAGCTGCTCGTCGGTCAGGACGACGGACGCCTTGACGAGGTACGTCTTCGGCACGTGCGAGTCGGGATTGGTCACGCGCTCGGCAAGCTGGGTGTCGTTGGTCATCAGCAGGAGGCCGGACGAGTCGAGATCGAGCCGGCCGACCGGCGACAGGAACGTTCCGACGTCGGCGACCAGGTCGTAGACGGTCGGCCGCCCCGCGGGATCCTTGTAGGTGGTCAGATAGCCGGTCGGCTTGTAGAGCAGCACGTAGACGCGCTCGCGCGCCGCGAGCGGCCTGTTGTCGAGCCGCACGCGGTCGCGCTCCATGTCGATCCACCGATCGGGATCGCGCGTGACGGTGCCGTTGACCTTGACGCGCCCCGCGGCAATCCAGCCCCGCGCGTCGGTCCGCGACCCGGCGCCCGCCTTCGACAGCACGCGCTCGAGGGTCTTCAGCGGCCGCTTCGCCATGTCATACAATCTTCGCTTCTGGAGGGCATATGTTTTCACGTCACCTGCTCGTCGGCGGCGCGCTGATCGTCGCGTTCGCCGCCAGCGCCGCGGCGCAAACCCCGTTCACGCTCACATCGACGACCTTCAAGGACGGCACGCTGATGCCGCGGAAAGTGGCCAACAAGAATCCGCAGAATCCGAACTGCGTCGGCGACAACGTTTCGCCGCAGCTGTCGTGGAGCGGCGCGCCCGAGGGGACGAAGAGCTTTGCGCTCCTGATGGAAGATCCGGAAGGGCGCGGCGGCGCCGGCGTGCACCACTGGGTGGCCTACGGGATTCCGCCGTCGGTGACCAGCTTCGCGGAAGGCGAGGTCAGCGCGGCGACGGACAAGTACGTGGGCGGCAAGAGCACGCAGGGCGTCGGCTTCTATTCCGGCCCCTGCACGCCGCCCGGGACGCCGCATCACTACACGTTCGTGGTCGTCGCGACCGACTTCGATCCGAAGGAGCTGCCGCCGGGCCTGACGCGCGAGGAATTCCTGGCGAAGCTGGTGCCGCCGGCTCCCGGAATGTCGCACGCCAAGGGCTCCGCGGGTCTCGTTGGTCTGTTCGTGAAACCGAATTAGGCGGGAAGCAACGACGTTCGGCGGTGCGCGGATCCGAAACCGGATCCGCGCCCCAACGAACCAGCGAACCTTCGAACCGGCGAACCGCCGGCTATCCTACTGGGCCCCGCCGCCGCCGCCGGCGGCGCCGATCGGCAGGCCTTTGTCGATCAATTCCTTCTCGCGGGTCTGCGCGCCCCTGACCACGTTGAACACGCCGTAGTTGGACTCGTGACAGGCGAACTCGAAAATCCCCGGCGGGATTTTCGGAATCAACGCCTCGGCCGACCATGCGCGCGTCCACGTCCTCGGATCCTCGAGCGTATATTCGTACTTGAGGGTCCCGGGGTTGACCACCGTGAACCGCTCGGTCATCTTCAGGTTCTCGGTCGATCCCTGGAAGTTGGCCGCCGGCGTCTTGTCGTTGAAGTTCCTGGTCTCGACGACCAGCGTGTTGCCCTCCCAGTGGCCGCGCGACACGCCGAGCCACGCGTGGACGGTCGACGGCGGGAACGGACGCCCATCCAACGGAATGATCCGCACGTCGGAGCCGGACTGGGTGATGATCGACGCATACCCGGGCGACTGCAGGATCTGGATCTCGGCGGTCACGCCCGCTTCGCTGCCGGTCGTGTTCACCGGGTCGGGATTGCCGCCGCGCACGAGCGGCCCGCCCGCGGAGTTGCCCGTGATGCACCGCGTGTAGGTGCTCGCGAGCGTCCGCACGCTGACTTCGGGGGCCCTCAGCCGGGCCGCGGCCAGACGGTCCGCTCGCCGCTTCTGTCCCTCGGCCGACAATGAAGGAATGCGTCCGTCGGGCGGATCGACGATGAGCGACGTGCGCAGGCTCGGCCGGATCGGGCTCTGCCAGCCGTCCATCCCGTACTCTTTCCAATCGTAATGAACGTTGCGGGGATCGACTTCGGCGTCCTGCCCGATGACCCGCGCGAGCTCGGCGATCGCCTCTTCCTCGGTGAAGAACGCCTTGTCCTTCAGCCGCTGCGGACGCTGCAGCGGCGTGTAGGTGGCGGTCAGGTACGTCCCGCTGATGTCGGGATCGCCCCATGCGGTCTTCTTGGGAGCGAAATTGGGATCGGCCTTCGTCAGCTTGAAGGCGGCGGCCGCGGCCTTGATGGCGGCCTGCGGGTCGGTCACGGTCGCATCGATTTTCTTGTTCCCGGACGGCGCCTGCGCGAGACCCGCAATCGCGCACAACGCGATGATGGCGAGGGTGACCGTGACCACTGCGACTGGACCTCGTCGAGGAGTCATCGACATACCTCCATGAGTGACGGACGACTGAAAAGCGGGCACCATTCTGCCGCAGAATCAACCCGGAGAACAGCGATCTTTTCAAATTCGCATGCAGGCCTAAGCTGCACGAGGTGAGCGACTTGAGGGCGGACAGGGCGGGGGGGGCCGGCTCGCGCGGGCGCGCGAGCCGGACGCGCGCGTCGAATCAGGCCTGTCCGCGGGCGAACAGACGCAGTCCGAAGGCGCCGGCCAGCGAGAGCAGCCCGATGAGGCCGACCGTCGGCAGCGGGCTCGCGGTCTTCGGCAGCTCGGGCGCCGGGGCCGCCTGTGGTGTCGGCGTCGGCGCGGGCGCCGCTTGCGGCTCCGGCTCCGGAGCGCGTGCCGGCGCGGGCTCCGGCGGCGCGAGCGCCGCTTCTTCCCTGACCGGCGCGGCGATCGGCGCCAGCGCGAACGACTCGACGTTCACCTCGCGCAGGTGCAGGTCCCCTCCCCCCTCGAGAGGCTTGCCCTTCGAGATCGGGGTGAACTCGCCCGACGTGCCGACCGCCTCGGGGTCGTGCCTGGCGTGTTTGAGGTCGCCGCTGATGACGACGCGACGGCCGACGAACTGCTCGAGATCACGTTCGCCACGACCGGTCAGCTCGATCGACTGTCCGTTGCCCTGCGTGGAGCAGTTGTTGACGTCCGCCTCCGGGGCCGGCGCGATCGGCATCGAGGGAACTCCCACCGTGGAGTTCACCAGGACGTATTCGTTGCCGACGCCTCCTCTACTTGCATGTTTCGAGTGCTCCGCACGGTAATCGCGCTCGCGCTGCAGGCAGCCGACGGCGGTCACGGGGAGCTTGTGATGATCCCCGGTCACGGCGTCGAGCGGCCCTTGCGCCGACGCGGTTCGGGCCGAGAACCCGCCAACCGCGCAAGCAAGGACGCCTGCTGCCAACAGGCTGTATGTGTGCTGAGTGTTCATCTGACCCTCGCTTTCTCTTTGTCGTACCGGGTGCAAGGCGAGGTCCCCGCATGGCTCGAGTGGATCGGCGGTGCCTGTAGTCGCCGCATTCCGTCGATCGGCGCGCCGGCCCCAGCCGTATCCACGACGAAATGCGGTGAGCGGCGGTCGCGAATCGTGAGGCGCGTCGCCGCAGGCATAATTGCGGGCGGCGGAGCCTCGGTGTAGGATTCCGCCCGCGGTCACCTACCGGAGGCAATATGACGCGTGTGCGAATCAATGCGCTGTTGGCGGTTCTCCTGGGCGTGGCGGTGCCGGGCCTCGTATCGGCGCACCACTCCATCCAGGCGCAGTTCGACATCTACAAGACGATCACCGTCAGCGGCA